>JAEEGF012062097.1_pt1 | contig 10116 bp, 8 predicted proteins | sample 9134171 | NCBI WGS metagenome assembly JAEEGF01 (sample SAMN16246542, study PRJNA631951) | gut metagenome | biome: gut microbiome; feature: rumen; material: AP-attached | host: Bos | place: Iran: Karaj | collected 2018-10 | reverse complement strand
GCTGCGTCCTTGCCGCAGTAGTACAGCACAGCCTCCCGGAGAGACGGACCGAAGCTGGTGCCGTCATCCCTGCGCAAGGTCTGCAGTGTACCGTTCCCGATACCAAGGTATTCCGCCACGTCCTTCCATTTCCCGATAATGTCATGTTCCAGCACCACGGTATCGTGAAGATCAGCCTGCACCCGGTTCCTGACATAATGCTCCACCTGCTGGAGGCAGATCACCGCCACATGGTCGGTGACCGTATCCAGCATCATGGCCCGCCGGTCCTCCACACAGTTCAGGGAATACCGTTTCCGGCACAGGGCGTCCACCGCCGCTTTGAGGCCGTGCCAGTATTTTTTGCCTTCGGCGTCGGTGGGCTGGCGCAGCCCCATCAGCTTGTCGAAGCGCCCGCCCGTTATCTCCATTAAATAATTGAACACGACGGGCGCGACCGCCACAGCGTCAACGCGCATGGCAGCCATGAAGTTGTTGCCGCCCGGCTTCGCCTCTTCCATGGCCCAGGGTGTCACAGCCGGGTCATAGATTTCCTCGGCCTTACTGTGACACCTGCGGCAGAGGCTGACCAGGTCGCCTATGTCTTCATCCCCGAACCGCTCATAGGCCAGGTGATGTACATCCGTCGCCCGGCCTCCGCATACCCGGCATACGTACCCATCCGTCCCCAGGCGGGCGTCGGCTTTCTCGCGCCATGCCCCGCTGTGGATGTAACGGTCGTATTCCGGGTTTCCTTCCTTATACTTCCGGTAGCCGGCCATCAGTCATCCACTTCCGTGCACTGGTCGACCAAAGCTTCCAGGCAGAAACCCAGGGCCTTCACGATGCCGTTCAGCGCATCATCCCCGCTGCCGGCGATGATGATGCCCACACACTTTTTTTCCTTATTGATGACCGGACTGAACAACAGATCCCCGTTCACGCAGTCAATCTGCAGGAATGTCCTGCCGCCTGCCTTACGGCAGCCGCTGCCCGTGAAGCCGGTGGTGCCGGCCTCCGCTTCCAGAATGGCATCGCCCTCCACTACATCACGCTGGAACGTTACAACCTTCACACCGTTGATTTTTTTTGCACTTTTTTCAATCGCATACATATTGTTCTTCCTCCTTAAACTTATTAACCGGGCGATTTTTCCCGTCTACCTTCCTATGCCTTGATATCGGTATTTTTTATAGCCGCGCCACAAAATATTTTGTCTTCCATATTTAAAAGAGCCGCTTTCGGAACATTTTCCCGAAGGCGGCTATATTTTTTTGCGTTTTAGAGGCATAGGAATGTGCCGGGATAAAGCCGGTCAAAAAAGTTTTATAAACCGCTATAAAATATCGGCTTATCAAGGCATAGGAATATGAGGACGTAAGAAAGGAGGAAAAACCAATGACGAAAAAAGACAAAGTTCTCATCGACGGGCTGAAGCGTCTTTCCCAGGACCTCGCGGATATCGCGGCGGCGCTGGAAGGCACGGAGGCCAGGGCAAAGAAGCAGGAAGAAGCTGTACCGGAACCCACACCTGCCCCGGTGGCAACGGAGCCGGCGAAGGCGGTCACCCTGGAGGAACTCCGGGCATTCCTGGCCGATAAGGTCAAAGCAGGTTACCGGGCAGAAGTCAAGGCTATGCTGGCGGCCTATGGTGTGGAGAAGCTCTCCGAGGTCGACGATCCGGCCACCCTGGCCGTGATGATGCAGGAAGCGGAGGGAATAGGAAATGCCTAAACATGCCTATCTTTCCGCATCCGCCAGTCACCGCTGGCTGGCCTGCCCTCCCAGCGCCAAGCTGTGCGCCCAGGAGGACGACCGCACCAGCGAATATGCCATCCAGGGCAGCTGCGCGCATGAGCTGGCGCAGTATCTGGTGGAAAAGGCGCTGGGCCGGGAATGCCGGGACCCTACCGAGGATCTCACCTATTACAATCAGGAGATGCAGGAAGCCGCCGAGGCTTACCGCGACTTCGTGATGGAACAGGTGGCGGCGGCAAAGGTCCTGTGCAAAGATCCGCTGGTCTGTGTAGAACAGACGCTTGACTACTCAAAATGGGTCGAGCACGGCTACGGCACCGGTGATGCGGTCATCGTGGCTGACGGTATGCTTCAAATAACTGATCTCAAGTTCGGGGTTGGCATTTTGGTTCAGGCAGACCACAACAGTCAGTTGATGTGTTATGCCCTCGGTGCCCTGGACACTTTCGGGTGCCTGTACGATATCGACCGCATCCGGTTAAGCATCTTTCAGCCTAGACGGGACAACGTGGACACCTGGGAAACCAGCAAAGAAGAACTCCTGCGCTGGGCCGATGAAGTCCTTGCCCCCATCGCCAAGCTGGCATACAAGGGCGAAGGCGAATTCTGCGCCGGTCCCCACTGCCAGTTCTGCCGGGTAAAAGCGACCTGCCGGAAACGCGCCGAGTACGCCATGGAGCTGGCGAAGTACGATTTCACCGACCCTCCTACCCTGACCGAGGACGAGATCGCTGCCATCCTTCCGCAGGTTGACAGCCTTGTATCCTGGGCGGAGGATGTGAAAGCCTGGGCACTTCAACAGGCACTCTCCGGTGTAACCTACCCCGGCTGGAAACTTGTGGAAGGTCGGAGCAACAGGAAGTACGCAGACGAAGCGGCTGTCGCCACAGTCGTCGCCAAAGCGGGCTATGACCCGTACGAAAAGAAGTTGTTGAGCATCACCTCGATGACCAAGCAACTGGGCAAAAAGAAGTTTGAAGAGTTATTAGGCGGGCTTGTAATCAAGCCCCAGGGCAAGCCGGTTCTGGTTCCGGCATCTGACAAACGCCCGGTATTTAACACCGCGGCTCAAGATTTTAAGGAGGAATTATAATGTCAATGAAAAACCCTTGCAAAATTGTTACCGGAAAGAAAACTATTTTCAGCTATCTAAACGTCAACGAACCCAAAGTCCCGATGGGAGGCGGCACGCCAAAGTTCAGTGTCAGCCTGATTATCCCGAAATCCGACAAAGCGACCTATGACAAAATCCAGGCAGCCATCAAGTCCGCCTATGAGGAAGGCCAGGGCAAGCTCCGCGGAACCGGCAAATCTGTACCCCCGCTGGAAAGCCTGAAACTGCCCCTGCGCGATGGTGACCAGAAAGGCGACGATGTGTATCAGGGTTGCTGGTATCTCAATGCGAACTCTACAACCAAACCGGGTGTGGTCGATGCCAACTGCAACCCTATCCTGGATACCAGCGAACTGTACTCCGGCATCATCGGCCGCGCCAGCATCACGTTCTATGCCTTCAACAGCAATGGCAACCGCGGCATCGCCTGCGGCCTGAACAATTTACAGAAACTGGCTGATGGCACTCCGCTGGGTGGCCACAGCCGCGCAGAGGATGATTTCGCCGATCTGGATGATGACGATGACGATTTCCTCGGCTAAAAGACAAAAACAGGCGGCAGGCACAAAGCCTGCCGCCCTTTTTTAAAGTGGGTGCAATATGGGTTTAATTAAGACATTGAGCATTGATATAGAGAGCCGCAGCAGTGTTGATCTGACAAAATGCGGCGTGTACAAATATGCGGACAGCCCGGATTTCGACGTATTGCTCTTCGGTTTCTCCGTTAACGACGGTCCTGTTATTGTGGTTGATTTAGCTTCCGGAGAAACCGTCCCGGAATCAATTGTCACTGCGCTTGCCGATGATAGCGTGATAAAGTACAGCTTTAACGCGGGCTTCGAACGGGTAACACTGTCTGCCTGGTTGCATCGGCATCACCCTGACCTTCTCACCGGGAATTACCTCAGCCCAAAGTCCTGGCGCTGCGACCTGGTGCTGGCGGCCTATAACGGTTTGCCCTTAAGCCTGGAAAAAGTCGGTGCCGTGCTGGGTCTTGAAGAACAGAAGCTGAAAGAAGGAAAAGACCTGGTACGCTACTTTTGTATGCCCAGCCGGACAGAAGGTCGTCAATGGAACCTGCCGGAACACGCCCCGGATAAATGGGCGCTGTTCAAAAAATACAACCGCCGTGACGTCGAAGTCGAAATGCAGATCCAGCAACGCCTCCGCAACTACCCTGTCCCGGACAGCGTCTGGGAGGAATACCACCTGTCCGAAGAAATCAATGACCGGGGCATCATGATCGACCGCCGGCTGGTAGAGCAGGCCGTTAGCATCGACGAATTGTCAAAGGCCTGCCTAACTGCGGAAATGGTAAAACGCACCGGTCTTGAAAACCCAAACAGTGTGGCGCAACTCAAAGACTATCTGGTACAAAACGGCATGGATGTGGATGCTCTGGGCAAAAAGGAAGTATCCGCATTGATAAAGGATGCCCCACCGGATTTGGCAAAGGTACTGTCCCTCCGGCTGCAGTTGGCAAAAAGCTTCGTAAAAAAATACGCTGCCATGCTGAACTCAGCCTGCAGTGATGACCGCTGCCGCGGTATGTTCTTTTTCTACGGGGCCAACCGTACAGGGCGTTTTGCAGGGCGAATCGTTCAACTACAAAATTTGCCCCAGAACCACTTGCCCGACCTGGAACAGGCAAGGGATCTGGTACGGCGGGGAGACTATGAGATGCTTTCCATGCTTTATGATAATGTGCCGGCTGTGTTGTCGGAATCGATAAGAACCGCCTTCGTTCCCACCCCCGGTTACAAATTCGTGGTCGCTGACTTTTCCAGCATTGAGGCACGTGTGCTGGCGTTCCTTGCGGGTGAACAGTGGGTTCTGGATGTATTCCATAACGGCGGTGATATTTATTGCGAAACCGCAGGCCGTATGTTTAACTGTACTGTCGAGAAACACGGCCAGAATGCGGAACTTCGGCAGAAAGGCAAGCAGGCCACGTTATCCTGCGGCTATGGCGGATCGGTCGGTGCTCTCCGGGCGATGGGTGCGTTGGATGCCGGGATGAAAGAGGAAGAACTCCAGCCGCTGGTTGATTCCTGGCGCGCTGCCAATCCGCACATCGTTCATTTCTGGTCTGACGTGGATGCCGCAGTAAAAAAGGCCATCCGTCAGAAAACCACCACCAAGGTCGGTTGCGTCACCTATGAGTACCGGAGCGGCATGCTGTTCGCTCACCTGCCCAGCGGCCGGCTCCTCTCCTACGCCAAACCTGAAATCGGTGTCAACCGCTTCGGTGGCGTGAGTATCACCTACATCGGCATGGATGGCGCAAAGCACTGGAACCGGATAGAGACTTTCGGCGGCAAGCTGGTCGAAAACCTGGTTCAGGCCATAAGCCGGGACATCCTCTGCTATGCCATGTGTACCCTCTCCCACTGCCGCATCGTTGCCCATGTCCATGATGAACTGATTATTGAGACCGGCACGGATGTTTCCGTGGAAACTATCTGTAAGCAGATGGGCCGGACGCCCCCATGGCTGCCGGGGTTGGAACTCCGGGCAGATGGGTATCAGTGCCAATTTTATCAGAAAAAATAAAAAACGGGCAATCCCAACAGCGGGGTTGCCCGTACTATATTACCTTAAATTCAAGAATTATTACGTTTGCCAGTCATCATATTATAATGCTGATTCTGACCAAGCGCATCAAAAATCATTTTAAAGACCCGTTTATATGCTTCGACATCCTCACAGTCCTCAACATAGTTCAGCCCATCGCTGATACCGTTAGGATTATTGATGTACGCCAGCAAGGAAGAAGCCAGCTGATAGTTGGTCATATCCGGTTTTTCACCCTCAACATTTTTAATGAACAGGCTGCGGTTTTCTGGTTTTTCCAACACAATCTCCCGTATATCCCTTCCTTCATAACCGCAAAGCTGGAGGAAGTAATATTCGAGGATTCGTCTCATCACGTTCAGAAGCGGGATAGTAGACTGGAGGTCGCGTAATTCATCCCACAAGGCGGCATAGGAATTCTGAACCGGGTTATAGTTTTCTTCTTCTGTTGGTATTTCCTTACTCTGACGCTTGCAAAGTTTAACAGTGGAAATGTTATTGCTTTTACGAACCATATAAAATGACGTGCAATTATAGAACCCGACCTGCTGGTAAGTAATTTCACGGTGGAAGTACACATTATGGGTCAGGATAAACAATTGCTTGATGTAATCGCCGGAAATCTTAGGATTCAGGTAGTCGGTATTGTTCCGGCAGACATTAATCATCTCACGAACAATTGCGCTGACAATGAACAAAGCCGTGCTGTCCATGCTGGATACCGGATCATCAATAACGACGATTTTTTCCTTTAGATTCTCATTGTTCATGCTACCGCGAACCCGATGATAGAAGTACAAAAAGGCAATGAAGTTACGTTCGCCTTCACTGAGATTTTCAGCAACTGTTCCATTCTCACGGATTATCTCGTATACATTTTCTACATCAGCCTTGGCATGAATACTGAAACCTTGAAAACCAGAGTCCCCCAAAATTTTATTAATGCTGTCTATGGCAGCCTCTGTGTTTGCATTATGTTTATTCAGCTTGCCTATTTCTTTAGTAAGTCGTAAAATCTCATTTTTGAGATTGGTGCCTTTATCAGTGATTTCTTTGATATCCTTTTCAAGCTGAGCGACCTCGTTCCTGTAGCTTTTCACATCAGCCGCAAGCATAAAAGCAAGGTGCTGCATGATTTCAGTTCTGCATTTGGACTTGCTGAACCGTTTTGCGCCCACCACATCGTTATTTGTTTTGATGTGCCTGTTGTATTCATCAATCAGAACGCCAATTTCCTGCAGAATCCCATCGGTATTTTCAAGAGATATTGATTTTGATGGCTCCTTGACCTTTTCAGCAATGCGCTGGCGGTTAATCTCGAAACATTTCTCCAACAAATCAAGTTTTTCCTGATAAGGCTTTAAATCAATTGCCGCCATAACATCAGAAATATTGGTCTGAAGCACCTTCCCAATCTCTGTTGTTTCCTTTACATAAATCTGCTGGAAATGACAGATGTCACGTATATTCTGCTGATAGCTGGCATCAAAGGCAGCGGCAATATCTGACTCAAAGTTTTCCGGAAGTTTCTGCTGGCAGTACGGGCACTTTCCACCAGCCGCAACAGCAAAATGTTTATGTCCATCACGAACCCAGTCAGAAGCAGTATCTCCAAGCACTTTCATAAATTTTGAAAATGGTGTATCACTGCTGCTGACAATTATTTGATTAAGCAGTTCCTTTCCGGCAAGGCTGTCATAAGTGGTGGCAGGAGCTTTCTTGAACTCTGGATAAACCCGGGCCGATTCATCAAAAGCCACATCATAGAGGCGTTCCAGTTCGGCCAAATCATGGTTGGTTGGTTTCGTTTCCTTAAGAACGGCATCAGAAAAATTTTTCTTTTGTTTCCGCCCATCCATACACTTGTCAAAACGTGCCCGAATATCCGCAGTCTTTCTGAAACACGTTTCCTGAAACTGCGTCTGTGCAGATTCAAGCCCTTCATTCTTTTTCTTGTATTCCTCAGCTGCCGCCAACTTTTCGTCGGATTTAATATTTTTCTGCTTCGTGAGTTCTTCTATTTTTTTCTTGGCCTGAACATCCTCTTCACCAAAAATAAATATACCTTTGAGATTCCCATAATTAACGAAGTTATTATTTATGAAATCCTGGTTATAAACAAGAACCTCATAATCATCAACGGTTTTACCGTCGGCCCAAACAATACCATCATCCTCCGCAATCGCCTGGGCAATCGAAGACTTTCCTGTTCCGTTGTTGCCAAAGAAGAAGTTAACGAACGTCAGCCCATTGATAGGGGTATCCACAAATGTTGCCCTATTGACCCTGATTTTTGTAATTGCCGATGGAACCTTGTTTTGCATTCGTTTCACCGTCCTTAAATTCCAATCAAATAATCCGTACTCCTGCTTTTTGTAATGCTTCAATTACATTTATATTTTTCAGTGCCCAATGCGTTCTGTTAAGCTCATTAAATGATTTGGCCCCACTGATTCCAAATTCAAAGCTCTGCTCATTTAATCTCTGCTGTGGAATTGCAGTGATAATCGTATAGTAAATCTTGATCCCGTTGTCTTGAATTTTTATATCCTTCACGAACCCGAAGTAGGCATCCTGGGCTTCATCTGTTTTACCATAGGAATGGTTTTCATCGGCAAAAATGGCCGGATAACATTTTAAACTATCGACAGCCTCGGGTGTTAGCGATGCGTATCTTCTTTTCAGGTCGTCGCTGGTACTTTCTGTCAAGGCCCTGTCTTTTGGCACCAAAAAGTAACTGTCGTCGAACTTCTCGCCCGAAATGACAAACAGATGGTAGAAATCTGTATTGAAAACTATTCTTGTACTATTCTCGCCGCGCCTGGATTTGGGATCATTCAGCATTACAGTGAAGTTATTCTCGATTGTATCAGCGTGGGAAACAAAAGTGTGCTCGTTCCCGGTTATATTGATTTCTGCGGCTTTTGTTTGCGCCAGAAGTTTGTTTTGGATACTTTCCGGCAAATTTTCACTCATCCAGTTTTCCTCCATGATTTATTACCAGCTTGTCTACATGATTGATAAATTTATTATTGCTACCAGTTACATTGAAATTGAAAAAAGATGGATTGTTATTTATTGTCTGCTGTATCACAGGCGGTTCATCCTGACCAGCTTCGTTTGAACCCTTCTCCTCTGATGGTTCGTCTACAACTTCTGCCGATACCGTTTCGTTCCCCTCCGGCATATACGTCGTCATACCAGCAAGAATTCCTTCTCCCATGCTACCAATATATTTTCTCTTCGCCCGATTTTTGGATGGACACCAAGCATCATAGGTTTTTCTGCCAACGGTGTTATCTTTCCGGTTTAAAACTACATAATGCCAAACACCCAGCAAAAACGATGGAAAACAAACTTCCGTGAGGCCGCCAAATGCGGCCTTTTTTACTTTTTCTCCATTCGGCCCAATGTAAAAGTATTCATTGTCCTGAATGCTCTGATCCTGCTGAATCAAGTCGACAAGGCCACGAACCAAATTGGCATCCTTGTGAACAAACGCATTAAGGTCAAGAAATGCGTTTACAAACCCAGTCATCCCTTTCAATACAGTTTGGTAGTCATTTTGAACCCTGTCGTCAAAGGCCGATAAAATCTGCATGTCATCAAAAGGAAGATGAGTACCGGTTGATGTTTTACAGGCTTTATAGTTATTTGCTGTGCCGCTCATGGTTTCTTTGCCAGGGTCTTTGTAGCCGGGATTGATTACCTGCAGCAATCCTACCAACACTTCAGGGTCAGTCAGTCCGTCATTCCCCCCAGAATAGTGTTCTCTCGCATTCATTCGTTGCTGGAGTGCTTGTAACACTAACGTAAAAAAGGTACCTCCGCACAAGCGAGGGTATTCGCTTATTGTCATAGGTTGTCCCTCCGATTGCCTGTTATTTACAAATCAAAAATGATTGCCATAAAGTATCAACGCACATTTATTCCTACCAAAACACATTATATCACAAACGCCAAAAATCCAAATGATGAACTTGTCATGGTAATTAGTATATTAATTTTTTAGTTCTGACCTTATTAACCTTAACAACCTTATCAACTATTGCGGCTGACCTTATCAACGATTGGATGGTCTTGTGGAAACCCCACAGGCCTGTTTCTTCAGTGGTTTCCACAAATTTGAAACTATTGGAGGAAAACCAAATGACAAAAACAGCCAATCGTAACGGTGTCCCTGTTGGCGGGAATACCACAGACAAAAAGGTCTTGCATGATGCTCCGTTCCGGCACAAAATCAGTATCGGCAAAGAAAATCAAATCCTGTACGACTGCCCGCTATTAGTACAAAGTCAGGCTGATCTGGACGCTTACGGGATCAGCTGGCAGGATTGCAAAACATTGAATTTTCATGGGAGTGAAAAAATTAAGGTCTTTCTCATGAAAGTTGAAAATCGGGAACTTGCCGAATACCAGTGGGCATATATCGACACCCTGCACTCCAGCGGCTTCAGGGTCGTCCGTTGCTGGATTCCTGGCCAGCGGAAACAATGGGTACGCTGCCCAGATACCATTCCCTGTGCGCAGTGTCCTCACAAAACCGACCGCAAGCCACCTAAACTATCATTGGACGCTTTGATTGCAACTGGTTATGAGCCCGTCCCTGCTGCGGCCGTAGACGAGCAAATTAGTGCAAAGATGGAATATGAGGCCATCCGCAAGTTAATGGATACGGAAGATGCCCGTAT
>JAEEGF010114203.1_pt1 | contig 10117 bp, 5 predicted proteins | sample 9134171 | NCBI WGS metagenome assembly JAEEGF01 (sample SAMN16246542, study PRJNA631951) | gut metagenome | biome: gut microbiome; feature: rumen; material: AP-attached | host: Bos | place: Iran: Karaj | collected 2018-10 | reverse complement strand
GTTCGAAGGGGTTTGCGGAAAGGAAGCGAAGCCTTATGAAGTACATTTTCGTGACAGGAGGCGTGGTCTCCGGGCTTGGAAAGGGCATTACCGCGGCGTCTCTCGGGCGGCTTTTGAAGCAGCGGGGGCTCAAGGTCATTTCCCAGAAGCTGGATCCTTACATCAACGTCGATCCGGGTACGATGTCGCCGCTGCAGCACGGCGAGGTGTTCGTCACGGATGACGGCGCGGAGACGGACCTGGACCTCGGGCATTATGAGCGCTTCATCGATGAGGATCTGAACCGCTATTCCAACCTGACGACCGGCAAGGTCTACTGGAACGTGCTCCACAAGGAGCGGAAAGGCGAATATCTCGGCCAGACGGTGCAGATCATTCCGCACGTCACGGACGAGATCAAACATTTCATCTATTCGGTCGGCCGGCACGCGGACGCGGACGTGGTCATCACGGAGATCGGCGGAACGGTGGGCGACATCGAATCCCAGCCTTTCATCGAGGCGGTCCGGCAGGTCATGCTGGAAAATGCGCCGGAGGACACGCTGAGCATCCATGTCTCTTTAATCCCGTACATTTCCGGCTCGGACGAGTTCAAGTCGAAGCCCACGCAGCATTCGGTAAAAGAACTTCAGGGGAGCGGCGTGAATCCGCGGATCATTGTGGCGCGCTGCGACGCGCATCTGCCGGAGGACGTCAAACGGAAGATCGCGCTGTTCTGCAACGTGAAGCCGGACTGCGTCATCGAAAACACGACGGTTGCGTCGCTTTACGAGGCGCCTCTGATGCTGGAGGCCCAGCATTTTTCCGGCATCGTGTGCAGGGAGCTTCAGCTCTGGGCCAACGACATCGACCTTCAGCACTGGAACGATCTGGTCTATCGCATCCACAACCGCAGAAAGACCGTGGACATCGCGCTCGTCGGCAAATATGTCTCCCTTCATGACGCGTATCTGTCGGTCAAGGAGGCGCTGCATCACGGCGGTTATGAGACGGATTGTCACGTCAGGATCCACTGGATCGACTCGGAAAAGGTGACGGAGGAAAATGCGGCGGAAACTTTCCGGGGCATCCAGGGCATCATCGTGCCCGGCGGTTTCGGAGACCGCGGGATCGACGGCATGATCGTTGCCGCGCGGTATGCAAGAGAGCACAATATCCCCTATTTCGGCATCTGCCTCGGCATGCAGATCGCCTGCATCGAATTTGCGCGGAACGTGCTGGGATTCTCCGACGCGCATTCCACGGAATTTGACCCCTGTACGGCTCATCCCGTCATCGACTTCATGCCCGGACAGAACGAAGAGATCGAGAAAGGCGGCACGATGCGGCTCGGCGCCTATCCCTGTGTCCTCCGTGACGGTTCGAAGCTTCTTTCTTATTATGGAAAGAAAGAGATCAGTGAACGCCACCGCCACCGCTATGAATTCCAGAATGAATATCGGGAGGCTTTTGAGGCGAATGGAATGCTGCTCGCCGGCGCAGCCCCTGACGACAGCCTCATCGAAGCCGTGGAGTACAGCCCGAACCGCTTCTTCGTGGGCGTTCAGTTCCATCCGGAGTTCAAGAGCCGGCCGGACCGCGCGCACCCGATCTTCCGCGAATTCATCCGGGCCGCGAGTGAGATGTGATAAAAGGAAGAGAAACAAAGACGCCCCGGGGGATGCTCCGGGGCGTCTTCTTTGTGTCAGGGCATTTTCCGATAAGCGCCCGGCGTCATGCCGTAGTGTTTCCGGAAGACTTTGACGAAATAGTTGTTGTCGGGATAGCCCACATAGGCGCTGATCTCGGCGATCGGGATCACGGTCTCCTTAAGAAGCTCTGCCGCGTGGGCACAGCGAAGCCGCTGAAGATGCGCCGACACCGTGATTCCGGTTTCCTTCCGAAACTCGCGGGAAAGATACGACGGGGCGTACCCGGCAGCCGCCGCGATCTCAACGAGAGAAATGTCCTGGCTGTAATTCAGCCGGAGAAAGCTCAGTGCTTTCTGGATCGGCGCGGAATAATGCCCTTCCGAAAGCTGATGCCTCCTGACCGCCTCCGTCAGTTTCAGGATCATCGAATGCAGGTTTTCGATAAAGGCACGCTCATTACGGGCCCCTTTCATCGTCTGAACCGCATGCTGGGTGATCTCATTAATCTCCATCAGAGAGGCCCCGCCCCGCTCTGCCGCCTTCCGGCTTAATGCGCGGACCATGGCGAAAGCCACTTCGGGCACAGAATAAACAGAACTCAGGTACCGCCGGTTGTTGTAGTCCGACGCGCCCATCTGATCAAATGTCTCCAGGACCTGCTCCGTGTCGCCCTCTTCGATCATTCGGAGGAATCGGTTTTCCTGCTCATAACGTTTCCGGATGCTTTGGTAGTCAAAACGCACTTCATAGTGTTCCTCCGCGTGTGTTTCGCCAAGCTTCCCGGGCGCTGCCGTTACGTTCCGGAAGCCAAACTCCTCTTCCTTTTGCCCCAGCGCGCGGATCAGCGCCCGTACCGTGTGGACGATCTCCGGATCGGAAGCAATCGGAAACGCGCTATAATATAGCTTCAGCGAAGGAATGAAGGAGGCCGGAAGCCGGTGCATCATCAGGACGGAACGGGCCGCTTTCTCCTGAAACTCGCGGATCACATAAGGCCCGATCACGAAGATCCGTCCGCCCAGTCTGAACAACAATGCCCGGATACCCAGTTCATCCTGCACTTTATGGATCATCGTGTCGGGTACCGCATGGGCGGCAGCTGAAAAAGCTTCTGCAGAAAAACAAGCCTGCAGAACCGTATGGTAGCAGAATTTCTCCGAAAACTCCTTTGGCGGGTCCTCTTCTTCCGGAAAGGACCGGACGCTGACGGCGTGCAGGCTCTGCACGAGCGCAGCAAACAGTTCATGATCCATGGCATTTCCTCTGGAAAAACAGACTTCTGAAACATATATTCTGATAAAAAAGTAGCATATTTTCGAGGAAGAAGTCAAATAAAAACTATTTACCTTAATAAATTGCTAATATTTTTCCCAAAATGCTGATATTCTTGTATCACAGAATTCACCTCACCGCGCCGCGCCGGCAGAAAGGAGCGGCAAATCTATCCTCAGGAGGAATCATTCATGTCCGAGCAAGTCACTTACAGAAGGGCAAAAACCAGCCATATCGCGCTGAGCCAGATGACCGGCATCATGCAGATGGCATTTTACGTGCTTCTGGGCTATGCCGCCTACATCGGCAATCTGGGCTTCGGGATCACGACCATCCTGGTCGGCGTCCTGATCACGCTGACCCGCGTGTTCGATTCGATCACCGACCCGATCATCGCGCTTCTGATCGAAAAGTTCAAATCCAAACACGGAAAGCTGCGCTTCTTCCTGTGTGTCGGCTGGGTCCTCATGGCGCTCTCGACGACGCTGATGTGCAACGTCCTTGCCGGCCGTTTCGGCTTCAAGGGCGACGAGACCTTCTCCAATCCCGCCGGCGTCGCCGTCTTCCTCGGCATTTATTTCGTCTACATCATCGGCTATACCTTCACGAGCTGCACGGCCAACATGACCGGCAACATCCTGACGAACGACCCGAAGCAGCGCCCGACCCTCGGCGTCTGGGGCACGATCTATTCCTATCTGTCGCCCATGATCGTCTCCGCCATCATCATGACGGTCTTCCTGAAGAAGTGGGGCGTCCCGTTCATCAATGAAGCCGGAAATGAAGACTACAACTGGACGATCAAGGTCTTCCAGTACTCCAACCTCCTGGTCGTCGGCGTCTCCTTCATCGCGCTCGTTCTGTCCTGCATCGGCCTGACGCCTTATGACAAGCCCGAGAACTTCGAAGGCCTCCGGAAAAACCAGTCTCCTTCCCTGAAGGAAATGTTCTCTCTTCTGAAGAACAATAAAGAGCTCCGCCGCTACATCGTGGCCGCCTGCTCCGACAAGCTCGCCCAGACCGTCGGCGGACAGTCCGTCATCACGACGCTCCTGTTCGGTGTGCTTCTGGGTTCCATGGTCGGGTCCTCCATCGTTTCCATCATCGCCATGCTGCCCTCGATCGTCTTCGCGATCCTCGGCGCCCGTATGGCCGGAAAACAAGGCAACAAGAAGGTCATGGTCAAATGGACCTGGATCTGCATTTTCTGGAATATTGCCTTTGCGCTGTTCCTGATGGTCGTTCCCGCGAAGAGCGCCGGAAGCTTCGGTATCCCGCTCATCCTCTTCTTCATCCTGATGCTCGGCAACAACGCGCTGAAGATGATCGTCTCGACCGCCACCAACGCCATGCGTATGGATATCGTGGACTATGAACTCTATCGTTCCGGTAACTATCTGCCCGCTACCGTCAGCGCAGTCTATTCCTTCATCGACAAGATGATCAGCGCCCTGGCCCCCATGCTGGCCACCTTCCTCATCACCTTTGTCGGCTACACCGGCTCCCTGATCCCGCAGGCGGAAGATCCGCTGACCTTCGGACGACGTCTCGTCACGGTCGGACTGTTCTGCATCATGCCGATCATCGGATGGGTCTTAACGATCCTCGCCATGAAGAAGTTCTCCCTGACCAAGGAGAAAATGGAAGAGATCCAGCTCTCCATTGCCACGCAGAAAGCGGAAGCAAAAGAAGCGGAAGAATAATGGTTTACGCCCGGGGAGGTCATGCGCCTCTCCGGTTCCATAAAGGAGCAAAATCGTGCGAAACATCACTTCGATCAATGACAGCTGGCGCTTTTTGAAGCACGAAATGCCTGTGGGCGCCGCTATGCAATACGCGTCACGGGGCGAGGCCGTCACACTCCCTCACACCTGGAACGCCGTAGACGGCCAGGACGGCGGAAATGATTACCACCGCGGCCAGTGCTGGTACGTGCGTGAACTTCTGCCGGAAGAACTCCGCGGCGAGCAGATCTTTCTGGAGTTTCTCGGGGCTTTCCACACCGCAGCGGTTTACCTGAACGGCACGGAGATTGCGCGCCATGAGGGAGGCTATTCCGCTTTCCGCGTCGAACTCTCCGGAAAGCTTTCCCCGGAGAAAAATGTCCTTGCGGTCTCGGTAGACAACTCCGATTCCGACCGCGTCTATCCCCAGAAGGCCGATTTCACTTTCTACGGCGGCCTGTACCGGGAGGTCCGGCTCATTTCCGTGCCGGAGGAGCATTTTGAACTGGTGAAGGACGGCACCCCTGGCATCAAAGTGACGCCCGTCGTCGATCTTGCCGCCCGCCGTGCCGTCGTCACGGTCGAGACCTGGCAGAACGCATCGTCCGTCACGATGACCGTCAACGGTGAGACAAAGACCGTACCTTCCGTGGACGGCCATGCCTCCGCTGAATTTGTAATCGAAAACGTGCATCTCTGGGACGGCATTCAGGATCCCTTCCTCTATACCGCCGCTGCCCGGCTCGAATCCGGCGACGAGATCTCCGCCCGCTTCGGCTGCCGCGCCTTTGATTTCGACCCGGAAAAAGGCTTCCTCCTGAACGGCCGAGTCTATCCGCTCCGCGGTGTCTCGCGCCATCAGGACCTGAAAGGCAAGGGAAATGCCCTTTCCCTCGAAGACCACAAGACGGACATGGCAATCATCCGCGAGATCGGCGCCAACACGCTCAGGCTCGCGCATTACCAGCACGCGCAGGAATTTTACGATCTCTGCGACGAGAACGGCCTCGTGGTCTGGGCGGAGATCCCCTACATCACGATGCACATGACAAATGGCCGTGCGGACACGCTTCAGGAGATGCGCGAACTCATTACCCAGTGCTACAACCACCCCTCGATCGCGGTCTGGGGGCTCAGCAATGAGATCACGGCAGCCTCGACGGTCAACGAAGACCTTCTTGAGAATCACCGGCTCTTAAACGATCTCTGCCACAGGCTCGACCCCACGAGGAAGACGACGATGGCCAACGTCTTCATGCTGGAGATCGACAGCCCGATCCTTCGGATCCCGGACATCAACAGCTACAACCTCTATTTTGGCTGGTACCTCGGCGAGCTTGAACAGACCGACGAGTTCTTCGACGACTATCATGAGAAGTATCCGGACCGCGTCATCGGCTTCTCCGAGTACGGCGCGGATGCGAATCCGGCCTTCCATTCCTCACACCCCGAAAAGGGCGATTATACCGAAGAATACCAGGCCATTTACCACGAGCACATGCTTCAAATGATCGAGGCACGGCCTTATCTCTGGGCGACGCACGTGTGGAATCTCTTCGACTTCGGGGCGGACGGCCGCGACGAGGGCGGCAAGCACGGCGAGAACCAGAAGGGTCTGGTCACTTTTGACCGCAGCCTCAAAAAGGACGCCTTTTATCTCTACAAAGCCGCCTGGAACAAGGAGACGCCCTTCGTGCATCTCTGCGGCAGTCGCTACGTGAACCGCTGCGAAGAAGAGACGGAAGTCAAGGTCTATTCGAACCAGGCGCATGTGGCGCTCTTCGTGGATGGTGCGCTCTTTGCGGAACAGACCGGCCGCACCATTTTCCGCTTCCGTGTTCCGCTTACCGGCGAACACCGGATCGAAGCGGTCTCTGGAGAGGCGCGCGATGAAATGGTCGTCCGCCGGGTCGCCGAGGCCGACGAGAGCTACATTTTCAACAAAGCGGCAGTGGCGGTCACGAACTGGTTCGACGCCGACGATCTGGATCCGGAGTGCTTCTCCATCAACGACAAGCTTTCCGACATCCAGCAGAATCCCCAGGCCGGCGCAATCCTGAACGCCATGATGGCCAAGGCAGCGGCTTCGCGCGGCGACGTCGCGGACTCCGTGAAGGACAACCCCGCGCTTCAGCGCATGATGGGCCGCATGACCCTGGTCTCGCTCCTCAAGCAGGCCGGAACCGACGAAGAAAGCATCAAGCAGCTGAACCGCGTGCTGCAAGGAATCAGAAAGTGAGAACCAAGATGGTGAAGAAAGAAAAGACCACGGAAGAGAAGAAAAAGAGCAGAAAGAAAATGTGGCTGATCATCATTGTTTCTGTTATCGTATTTTTAGCACTTGAATGGCTTTTCATCGGCTATCGTTTCAGTTTCGGCCCCTTCAAGGGCCTGGGGGACATCAGAATAGCGAAACTTCCCGGCAATGTAGAATCCTATGGCATGGACAAGCTGGAAGCGCTTCCGGACAGCCCTCTTCAGGGAAAGAAAGCGCTTTTCCTCGGTTCCTCCGTAACGTACGGCGCTGCCTCCCTTCAGGAAGGCATTCCGGAGTATTTCAAGGTCCGTCTAGCCTGCGAGATCACCAAGGAGGCGGTCAGCGGCACGACTCTGACCGACGATTCCGGCAACTCCTATGTGAGCAGACTTCTCAAGAACGTGGATTCGAAGGAAAACTACTCTCTGGTCGTTGTCCAGCTCTCAACGAACGACGCCACGAAGAAAAAGCCGCTGGGCGAGATCGCCAATGGCACCGCACTCGATTCATTTGACACCCACACCGTGACCGGCGCGATGGAATACATCATCGCTTACGCCCGCGAGACCTGGGACTGCCCGGTGGTCTTCTACACCGGCTCCCGTTACGACAGCGCGGAGTACGAAGCAATGATCAGCCGCCTCTTCGAACTTCGTGACAAATGGGGCATCGGCGTTCTGGATCTTTGGACGGACGACTCTTTCAACAGCATTTCCGATGCGGATCGTGCGCTCTATATGTACGACAAAATACATCCGACGAAGGCCGGCTACCGTGAATGGTGGTGCCCGGAAATGGAAACGCAGCTCCTTGATTACCTGAAAAGCGCCGGGAGTGTGAAATGAAGACTTACGTACAGCAGATCATGTTGGGGACGGCCTGTAAGACCGAGGCCGCTGCCCTTGAGACGCTGAAAAGGATCAAGGCCGCCGGTTACAACGGCCTTGAACTCAATCAGTTCATGGTGCATCCGAGCTCCTTGATGGTGCGGATGCTCACGAAGGCCGCCGGCATGCCCACCGGGAACGGCGGTAAATTCAACTGGCACAGGCTTCTTTCGGATGCAGGCCTCGAAGTTTCGTCCTTCCACACCGACCTCGGCTCTCTCGAGCAGGACGCGGCAGCTGTTGCGGCAGAGGCAAAAAGCTATGGTACAGACACGGTCGTCATCACCGGCATGTACCGTTTTGACTATTCCGACGAAAAGACCGTAAAGGATCTCGCCGCACGCCTCAATAAGGCCGGCAAAGCGCTCAAGGCCGAAGGCTGTTCGCTCCTTTACCACAATCACAACGTGGAACTTCAGCGCGTACGCGAAAACCTCCGCGCATATGATATACTGATCGAAGAAACCGACCCCGCATTTGTCAATTTCGAATTCGACAGCTACTGGTTCACGGACGGCGGCGCCGACGCTTTGGGCTGGATGAAGCGCCTTGGAAGCCGTATGAAAATGTGGCACGTGACCGACCGCGGCGCGCGTCAGAACGGCCCCTTCATGACGCCCATTCTGAAATGTGACAGCATGGAGCTGGGCACCGGCAACATGGATCTTGAAGGCCTCCTCTCCATCGCCCGGGAGAACGGCGTGGAGAAGATCGTCCTCGAAAGCCATAAAAACTGGATCGAAAAGGATCCGGTGAAGAGTCTGGAACTTTCAGCCGCGTGGCTGAACGAACGGAAGGCATAACATTTGTCATGGAAAAAAACGGTCAAAAAACAATCGACGCCCTGAACGCGCTTCGGGCCGCAAAGTGGATCGATCCGGAACTGCCTCGTGAGAAGACCGAGCGGCAGCCCGCTTCAGTGCTCCGCCGCCGGTTCACCTGGAACGGTTCCGGCAATGCCGAACTTCTCATCACATGTCACGGCCTCTATGAAGCGGTCCTCAACGGACAGCGTGTGGGTGATTTCGTGCTCGCGCCTGGAACGGGCGATTACAGGCAGCGCCTCTTCGTACAGCAATATGATGTGTCAGGCCTCCTGAAAGCCGGTGAAAATGAACTTGTCGTCACCCTGGGCGACGGCTGGTACCGCGGATCCGTCGGCATTGACGGACTCACCAATTATTACGGTGAGGACCTTGCGCTGCTGTGTGCGCTTCTCATCGACGGGCAGGCCGTCCTGAAAAGCGACGAGCTCTGGGAGGCATCCCAGGAGGGCCCGACAAGGGAAAATGACCTGCAGCAGGGCGAAAGTTATGATGCCCGGAAGGAAGAGATCACGTCCTGGCACCCGGTCACGGTCCGTGATTTCAGTTACGAGAATCTGGTGCTTGACGACGGCGTTCCAGTTCTTAACCAGGAACGCTTCGATGGGAAACTCCTAAAGACCCCGAACGGGGAGACCGTCATTGATTTCGGTCAGAATCTGGCCGGTTTTACCGAGCTCCGCCTCACCGCAAAGGCCGGTCAGAAGATCACACTCCGGCATGGCGAAACGCTCGATGAGAACGGTAATTTCACGCAGAAAAACTTTGACCCGGGCGACCGGAACAAGGCCGGCATTCCTCAGAAGACGGAGTATATCTGTAAGGACGGCCTCAACGTCTGGCACCCGCGCTTCACGATCTTCGGTTTCCGCTACGCAAAGGTCGAAACGGATATCGATCTTTCGGATGCGCATTTTACGTCCGTCGCCGTGTATTCCAAACTGCCGCAGACCGGCTTCTTCATCTGCGGAAACGAAAATGTAAACCGTCTGTTCCAGAACAGTCTCTGGAGCATGCGCTCCAATTTTGTGGACATTCCGACAGACTGTCCGACCCGTGAACGTGCCGGCTGGACAGGCGACGCGCAGGTCTTCGCGCCAACGGCAGTTCTTCTTGGGGACTGTTACCCGGTCCTCCGGAAATGGCTCGGCGAGTGCCGTCTTGCACAGAAGGAAGACGGCCTGGTCCAGAACATTGCCCCCGTGAACAACGCGGGCAGCATGATCTCAAACATGCTCCAGGGTTCTGCGGGCTGGGGCGATGCCTGTGTGATCGTTCCCTGGGTTCTCTACAATGCCTACGGCCGGAAGGAGATTCTGGAAGAAAACTATGAAATGATGCGGAAATGGCTTGTTTTCACCGGAAAGCGCGCCCGGAAGACCAGGCTTTTGAATCTTCGGAATCCCTACCGCCGGTATTTGGTCGATCAGGGCTTCCATTTTGGCGAATGGTGCCAGCCGGACGTGAACAACATGGCAGCCATGAAGACCGCCATGATGCATGGCATGCCGGAAGTCGCGAC
>JAEEGF010546145.1_pt1 | contig 10118 bp, 7 predicted proteins | sample 9134171 | NCBI WGS metagenome assembly JAEEGF01 (sample SAMN16246542, study PRJNA631951) | gut metagenome | biome: gut microbiome; feature: rumen; material: AP-attached | host: Bos | place: Iran: Karaj | collected 2018-10 | reverse complement strand
GCGGGCGGTCTGCTCGCGGTGTTTCTCCCAGTTATGCCAGCCTTCTGGACGGATGTGTCCACCCAACTCGCAGTTCATAAACAGCGTGTGGCCATAGTCGCGCCATGGACGACCTAGGTACACCTGGGTAGCATTACCGCTGGCAATCAGCTTACAATGATTAAAGATGTACCCGTAGGCCTGATCCTTTGGTGTTGAGGCGGCGGTGACATACGAGTTTACCAGACTCTCGATGGTACAACCCTCAAACCAAGCTGTAGAGGCGCCGAAGATAAAGTCGGTGGTGCCGCAGATGTAACAGTCTTTGAAGAAAAGCCGTGTGGCGGGCATACCTGTATATACGGTGTCTTGATGACCGATAAAGCGACAGTTAATGAACTTCAGTCTGTCGCCCTCGGTATGTAACGCCACAGCCTGTCCCAGTCGGGCGGAGTTGTTCTCAATGGTGATGTTCTTCAGTGTGATGTCATTCCCTTCAATCTTCAACGTATAGGTACGGAAGGTGCCCATGGGTTGCTCTCGGTGGGCGGCTGTTCCCAAAATCACTTTCACATTCGCATGGTCATCGTAGGTGATGATGGTGTTCTCAGCACTCTCACCGCATATCTCAATGTTCTGCAACCATTGGGGAATGATGAGCTTCTCTTTGTAGATGCCTTTTTTTACGAAAATAACCTTGTGGTAGTCCATAAATGCGCGACAAACCTCTATGGCGTCGTCGATATTCCGAAACTCCGCTGTGCCGTCGCGGGCTACGAAGAGTGTGTCGGGGTTGTCATACTTGCCTGCAGCCAGGCCGTTTTGCGATAAGGCCACTAAGGCCCATAATAGTAGTAGTTTTTTCATTGTTGTAGTTTATTATTTTAGGGGACCCTAAGATATCCTAGGTCATCCTTTTTTACATAATCTCCGATATCTCTTTCAGGTCGGGAATACGCTTGAGGTTGTCGATGATCGCCTTCACGTTCTCACGGTCATGAACACGCAACTCAATGCTACCGTCGAAGATGCCATCCTCACAGGTAATAGTTACCTTATGGATGTTAACGCTCATCTCGGAAGAGATAACCTGCGTAATCTCGTTTAGCATGCCTACGCGATCGATACCGCCGATGCGGATGGTAGCGTCGAAGAAAAGCACCTTGTGCATATCCCACTTGATGTCGAGGATACGATTGCCAAAGCTTGACTTCAGTTTGGCGGCTACCGGACAGGTACGCTTGTGTATCTCTATCTGATTCTTGTTGTTGATGTAGCCTAAGGCATCGTCGCCGGGGATGGGGTGACAACAGCCCATGAACTTATACTGGTTGATGTTCTCCTCACTAATGAAGATGGGCTTCTTGCGGTTGAACTTCTCTGGTACGATAAAGAGGTCCTGCTTCTGCACATCCTCTTCTTTCTTCTTTTTGCCGCTGCCGACGAAGGGCACGTACTTACGCCAGCCCTTACCGTCCTCATCGGCCTTGTTCTTGCCGTTCAGTTCGTCGATGTCCTTCTCGCCCAGCAGTACGATCTTGGTGCCTAAGGCCAGATAGAACTCAGTGCGCTTGCTGTAGCCGTGGTACTCAGAAAGCTTGTCGGCCAGAGCAAGTCCGGGTTCAAAACCGTTTTTCTGCAGGAAGGCATTCAAGAGTTCTTCGCCTTCACGCTGCATCTCGCGGTTGTCGCGGCGCAAAATGGCCTGAATCTTGGCCTTGGCCTTGGCTGTGGATACGAAGTTGATCCACGACGGACTCACGTGTTGCGACTTGGATGTCAGAATCTCCACCTGGTCGCCGCTCTGCAGTTTATGACTCAGGGGTACGAGCTTGTGGTTTACCTTCGCACCGATACAATGGCTGCCTAAGAAGGTATGGATGGAGAAGGCAAAGTCGAGCGCCGTACAGTTGGCGGGCAACGTGCGGATCTCACCCTTAGGCGTAAAAACGAATATCTCGCTGGCAAAGAGATTCAGTTTGATGGTGTCGAGGAAATCCATCGCGTCGGGCTGCGGGTCGTCGAGTATCTCCTTGATGGTACGCAGCCATTCGTTCAGCTCGTTCTCGTCCTCAGTGTATTCCTCTTCCACGCCGTCTTTATATTTCCAGTGGGCGGCAAATCCCTGCTCGGCTATCTCATCCATGCGGTCCGAGCGTATCTGAACCTCTATCCATCGGCCTTGTTTCGACATCAGTGTCACGTGGAGTGCCTGATAGCCATTGGCCTTAGGATGCGAGAGCCAGTCGCGCAAACGGTCGGGGTGCGACTTGTAAATCTGCGAAATCGCCACGTATATCTTGAAGCATTCGTTGATCTCTTCCTCGCGGTTGTTGGGGGTGAAGATGATGCGCACGGCCAGGATATCATAGATCTCCTCGAAGCTTACGTGCTTGTTCTGCATCTTGTTCCAGATGGAGTAGGGGCTCTTGATGCGTTCCTTTATCTCGTATTTGATGCCCATTCCTTTAAGGGCTGCTTCGATAGGCGAGGTAAACTGTGCAAACAACTCGTCACGCGATACACTGGTCGACTTCAGTTTTGATTGGATGGCAGCATACTCGTCGGGGTGCTCAAACTTGAAGCTCAGGTTCTCCAACTCGCTCTTGATCTTGTTAAGTCCTAAACGGTTGGCCAGCGGAGCATAGATATACAGCGTTTCACCGGCAATCTTATATTGCTTGTTGGCGGGCTGCGACTCCAAGGTACGCATGTTGTGCAGTCGGTCGCATATCTTGATGAGGATCACGCGGATATCGTCGCTCATGGTGAGTAGCAGCTTCTTGAAGTTCTCAGCCTGTGCTGAGGCCTGTTCTCCGAATATGCCGCCGCTGATCTTTGTCAGGCCGTCGACGATCTGGGCGATCTTCGCGCCGAAGATGTTCTGGATATCCTCAACGGTGTAGTCTGTATCCTCCACTACGTCGTGGAGCAGTGCCGCACAAATACTTGTTGAACCCAGACCAATCTCCTTACAGGCAATCTGTGCTACGGCAATGGGGTGCATGATATAAGGCTCACCCGACAGTCGGCGCACACCTTTGTGTGCCTGACGGGCAAAGTTAAAGGCCTTCGTAATCAGGTCAACCTTCTTACGGTGGCGCGATGAGATATAGTCGTTCAGTAGTATCTCAAACGCACCGTTTATCAGCTTATCGTCAGCCTCTTCTTGGATTTTCAGTTCATCTTCAGACATAATATGCTTATTCCTTTCTCCTTACTCTTCTATCACTTCACTCTCAACTTCTTTCCGGCCCGGATGTTATTGCCCTTGATACCATTCAGTCTTTTCAGCTTGGCTACGGTCGTTCCGTTTGCCTTGGCAATCTGCGACAGGGTTTGTCCCTTGCGGATGGTAATATTTCTGCCACCTCGTCCACTGCCGCCTCGACGACTTCTCTTGGCATTCCTGCTGTAGCGGCTGCTACGACCCTTACTCTTGCGTGAGAAGGTGGGTACATCGTCGGCTACGTCCACAATGGCACGCTTCGTCAACAGTTCACTGGCGCGGTAATTGTATATGGAGTCCTCCATGTCGATGAATCGGCCAGTGTCGGCCAGTGGTAAACGGATGGGGTAGGCCTTGGTGCTGCCTGGCACGATGTCACGACGGAACTCTGGGTTCAGCGTGCGCAGCATGTCAGTATCGATGCCCAGTACACCAGCTATCTGCTCCAGATGTACATCCTTATGTACTACGATGGTGTCGCTCTGTGCCGGCAGACGGGTAGTCATCGGACAGATGTTGTGCTCGCAGTAATATGTCATGATGTAGTTGGCTGCAATAAAGGCTGGTACGTAACCACGTGTCTCCCTTGGCAGGTATGGGTACAGCTTCCAGTAGTCCTTGTCGGCCTGTGTGATGGCGTCGGCCTCTGTCTTGCCGTTGGCAGCACGGTAACGACGAATAGCCTTGTTAATGTTCTCGGGTCCACAGTTATAAGCGGCAATCACCAGGTTCCAGTCGCCAAAGATGCGGTAGAGATCCCTCAGGTAATGGGCGGCGGCATACGACGACTTGATGGGATCGCGACGCTCGTCAACCAGTGAGTTTACCTCCAGTCCGTATTGGCGGCCCGTGCCCAGCATGAACTGCCACAGACCTGTGGCACCTACTCTCGATACGGCCTTCGGGTTCAGGGCACTCTCAATGATAGGCAGGTATTTCAGTTCCAGGGGGATCTGATAGGCCTCCAGTGCCTCTTCGAAGATAGGCATGTAGAAGTTTGCTGCGCCGAGCAGGTAACTTACCGAATAGCGCAGTCGGCCTGCATAGCGGTCGATGAAGCGCTGTACAATGTCGTTATAGGCCATCTCCATGACGGTCGGCATGCGGCTCAGTCGCTCTATATAAACCTCCTTAGCATATGTAGGATTCTCGTTCTTCATCTCACAGTCGCCAGGAGCCAGATATGACTTCGACATGTAGAGGTTCAGCAGACTGTCGAGGTCATAGGTCATGGCCTCGGGGAAGTCGATGATCTCCTCGTTACCAGCCTTGTCGGTGACTGATATCTCGTCCTCCGAGGGAATCATGGTTGATTCCACATCGTCTTCATCTTCGTCCTCGTCGTCTAAATCGTCGAAGTCTTCAATGTCTATACTGTCATTCTCTTCGATGGTGTTCTCAATCACCACCTGTGCCTGCAAGGTGTTGCTTGCTCCCGCCATCATCAGGGCGGCTATCATCCAAAATAGTCTTTTCTTCATTTATCTTTTAATTATTCATTCGAAATTACTAATTTCTCACTTCTGGCTTCTTACCTCTAAAACTTCAGGCTGCACTGCAGTCCTACCGACGAGTTGTCCAGTGGATTGCTCGACGAGTGGTTGTTCAGTATCGTCGGCTCCACCTTCAGACTCAGGTCCTTCGAGATGTCGAATACCGATAGTTCTGCATCCACATAGGCGTCGATCACTGAGAGGGCATAGACGCCGCAGAGAATAAAGAAACTCAGGTCGCGGTATCTCCTAAATCGGTCTTTACGTTTCCTGAAAATATCCTCGTAGTGCTTCTTGTTCTGATCGGTAATCTTTGCACCGAGATGCAGGAATTGGTTGTAGCTCTGCGTTTTGGGGTCTTTGTCCATCAGGTCGAGGTAGGCCTGCGAGTAGTCCTTGTACATCATGTTGTTCCAGTTCATGGCATAAATACAGCCGATGAATCCTCCATACACGATGGGCAGTTTCCAATATTTACGGTTGTAAATCTGTCCGCCGCCAGGGATAACCAGTGCCAGCCATAGGGCTCGCTGAGGATCGGGAGTCCACAGAGCCTTGTCCTTAATGGGAGTCTGCTGCTTCTTGAGTGTCGAGTCGACCAAGAGCGACAATTGCTCGTTGATAGCTGTCGTCATGCTGTCGGTAATCACCACGCTGTCAGGTATCTGATTGGCGATGGCGGTTGGCAGCTGTTCGCCGATGATGGTCTTCAGACTGTCATCAATAACGATGGTTCTGGCGCTGTCGCCTACGATGGTCTTTACCGTGCTGACAGCCTTATCGGCAGCCTTCTTGAGCAGTTCCTCCTGAGCCTGACTCTGCTGTATGCCCGCCATAACGAGTATAACGGCTATCAGCAGCCTTTGACCCCATGTATATCTTTTCTGTCTCAACGTTTCTTTCTGTTTGTTCAGCTTATCCGTTCTTTACTCTGTCGAACACCTGCATGATGATCTCCAGCTCCTCCTCGTTGGCGAATGGTATGCTGATGCGTCCTTTGCTCTGGGGTGAGCAACTCATCGTTACTCTAACCTTAAACAACTCCGACAGGCGGTCTCTCAGTATGCTGTATTCCAGTGGCAACTGGTTGGGCGCCATTTTTTGTCTTACATTCTGCAGACTCTCGCCCTGCTTCATCATCTGCACAATCTCCTCCACCTTTCTCACAGAGTAGCCGTTGCGCTTCACATCATTAAAGAGCTTGATCTGTGCCGACGGACTGTCGATGGAGAGCAATGCACGGGCGTGTCCCATATCCATCTCCTTATTCTTCAGGGCCATCTGTATGGGGGCGGGCAACTTCAGCAGTCGCATGTAGTTGGTTACCGAGGTACGGCTCTTACCCACACGCTCCGAGATACGCTCCTGTGTCAGTCCCAGCGTGTCTGAAAGATGCTGGTAGGCCAGGGCTATTTCAATGGCGTTCAGGTCCTCGCGCTGTATATTCTCTACGAGAGCCATCTCCATCACGTCGTCGTCGGCAGCTGTCTTGATGTAGGCGGGCAATGCCTCCAGTCCTGCCATCTGTGAAGCTCTCCAACGGCGCTCACCGGCAATGATCTGATAGGTGCCCTGCTCCGTCTGCCTTACGGTGATGGGGGTGATGAGTCCTATCTCCTTGATGCTAGCGGCCAGTTCCTTCATGGCGCTCTCCTCAAACTCCCTACGGGGCTGGTTGGGGTTAGGTTCAATCAGTTTGATGGGAATCTCGTTCAGGTTCGACGATCCTTTCGTCTGTACATCACTGGTGTCGATCAGGGCGTCCAGTCCTCGGCCTTTGCCAGAGCCGATGCTGTCAAGGCCGCGACCCAGTACGTTGCGGTCATATTTCTTTCTAACAGCCATAGTTTATTTTTTGTTTCTGTAAATGATTTCGTTGGCTAGTGCCAGATGGTTCTTTGCACCGGTAGAGTCTGCGTCGTACAGAATGGCGGGCAGACCGTGGCTTGGAGCCTCTGACAGTTTTACGTTACGCTGGATGACGGTCTTGAATACCAGTTCCTGGAAGTGGCGCTTCACTTCGTCGTATATCTGGTTGGCCAGCCTCAGTCGGCTGTCGTACATCGTCAGCAGGAATCCCTCAATCTCCAGCGTCGAGTTCAACTTGTTCTTAATGATCTTGATGGTGTTCAGCAGTTTGCTGATACCCTCCAGGGCGAAGTATTCGCACTGCACGGGGATGATCACCGAGTCGGCAGCCGTCAGCGAGTTCACGGTGATGAGGCCTAACGACGGCGAACAGTCTATCAGTATGTAATCGTAATCGTCGCGTATGGGTGCCAGCATGTTCTTGAGCACCATCTCGCGGTTGCTCAGGTTCAGCATCTCTATTTCTGCACCTACGAGGTCGATGTGGCTGGGTATGATGTCCAGACCGTCGATATCGGTGGTGTAGATGGCATCACGAACGTCTGCGTTATCGATGATGCATTCATATAGCGAACATTCCACTTCTTTAATGTCTACGCCCAGTCCACTGGAGGCGTTGGCCTGCGGGTCGGCATCCACAACAAGCACGCTCTTCTCGAGTGTAGCCAGTGAAGCTGCCAGATTGATGGTCGTCGTGGTTTTACCCACGCCGCCTTTTTGGTTTGCCAAAGCAATAATCTTTCCCATTGTCTTCGTTAATCTTGATAAAAATAAGAAATTTGGGCACAAAGTTACATATTTTCACTGAGAAATCTCTCCATTTAAACCTTTTTTCGTACTTTTGCACCCAAATCAATGATATTTTATGGAAATTAAACGCCCCTTATTACTCATTTCCAACGATGACGGCTATCAGTCAAAGGGTATCCGAGAGTTGGTGGAGATGGTCTCTGATTTCGGCGATATCATCGTCTGCGCCCCCGATTCAGCCCGCAGTGGTTTCTCGTGTGCCTTCTCTGCCACCACGCCGTTGAGGCTTACCCTTCAGCAGAAGCGAGAGGGCGTGGAGGTATGGTCGTGCAACGGCACGCCTACCGATTGCGTCAAGATGGCACTCGCCGAACTCTGCCCCCGTAAGCCAGATATGGTGATCGGTGGCATCAATCATGGCGACAATGGCTCTGTGAATACCCATTACAGCGGAACCATGGGTGTGGTGCTCGAGGGTTGTATGAAATATATCCCCTCTGTGGCCTTCTCGCTCTGCGATCATCGTGACGATGCCGACTTTGAGCCACTTCGCCCCTTGATTCGTCAGATTACCCAGCGCGTGCTTGCCGAAGGTCTTCCTCAGGGCGTCTGTCTGAATGTAAACTTCCCACTGGTGGATGTTTTTAAAGGTGTTAAGGTCTGCCGCATGGCCAAGGGTACTTGGGGTAATGAGGTGTCTAAATGCCATCATCCCCGTGGCTATGACTATTGGTGGATGGTAGGCCATTACCAGAACGATGAGCCTGAGGCTGAGGATACTGACAATTGGGCTCTCACGCATGGCTATGTTGCCATTACCCCCACTCAGATCGACGTTACCGCCTACCAAGCCCTCGATCTCATTAAGTCCTGGAATCTCACCTCTCACCACTAACCCCTCACCTCTAAAATATGAAGTACTATCTCATTGCTGGCGAAGCCTCTGGTGACCTCCATGCTTCCCACCTGATGCGTTCGTTGAAAGAAATTGACTCTGAAGCTGAGTTTCGTTTCTTTGGCGGCGACTTGATGACAGCCGTCGGTGGCACCCGAGTACGCCATTATAAGGAACTGGCCTATATGGGCTTTATCCCCGTACTGCTTCATCTGCCTACGATACTTCGCAATATGAGGATGTGTAAGCACGATATCACTGAGTGGCACCCCGATTGCGTTATTCTTGTGGATTATCCAGGCTTCAACCTCAAGATAGCCAAGTATGTAAAATCTCATACAGATATCCCTGTGTATTATTACATCTCTCCCAAGATTTGGGCGTGGAAGGAATATCGCATCAAGAACATCAAGCGCGATGTCGATGAACTCTTCTCCATCCTCCCCTTCGAGGTGGATTTCTTCGAGAAGAAACATCAATACCCCATCCACTACGTGGGCAACCCCACGGCTAAGGAAGTCAGGGAGTTCCAGGCCGATCGCAAGGCCAAGATAGACTCAGGCCAATTAAAGCTTGGTGTTCCTGCCGATGCAGGCCGTTTGAGAATTGTTGCCCTCCTAGCTGGATCGCGCAAGCAGGAAATCAAGGACAATCTGCCAGCGATGGTCGAGGCCGTGAAGCGAAGCGAGAATGTCGACTTGGCGATGGTGGCTGGTGCCCCAGGCATCGAAACCGACTTTTACCTGCCTTTCCTCAAGGATACAGATATCAAAGTGGCTGTAAACCAGACCTACAGTCTCCTATCCTGGGCCCGCGTAGCCCTCGTTACCAGCGGAACGGCCACGCTTGAAACGGCACTCTTCCGTGTGCCTCAGGTGGTGTGCTACAAAACGCCCATCCCCAAGGTCATCGCCTTCCTGCGTAAGCGTTTGATAAAGGTGAAGTATATCTCGCTCGTCAACCTCATCGCCGATCGCGAAGTGGTGCCCGAGCTTGTGGCAGACACCTTCTCCGTAGAAAACATCCAGACGGAGATGGAGAAACTGATCGAAGGACCAGCCCGCGAGGCAATGCTGCAGGGCTACGACGAGGTAAGCCGTTGTCTGGGTGATGAGAAGGCCCCCGACAATACGGCGGCTATCATATATCAACTGTTAAATCAACGACCTAAATGAACAAATTCTTAGCATTAATATAGTAAATTAAATAAGGTATATGAAAAAGTTAATGACAATCGTCCTGATGGCAATCGCTATCATGAGTGCAAATGCACAGAATATCCAGTTACATTACGACTTCGGACGCCACATCTATCCTGATCAGGAAGAAAATCGCCAGTCGGCAACGATGACCCTCGAGCAGTTCAAGGCCGATAAGTGGGGTTCATGGTTCTATTTCGTGGATGTCGACTTCTCCAATAAGTTTGTGGAGGGTGCCTACACCGAGATCTCACGCGAGTTCAACATCGGTAAGAAGGGCTTCGCCGCCCATGTGGAGTATGATGGTGGTCTGAACCGTTTCGGCTCTTTCCAGCATTCAGCCCTCCTCGGTGGTGCCTGGAACGGCCACAGTGCCGACTTCTCGAAGACCTACTCCGTACAGCTGATGTATAAGCGTTTCTTCAAGAGCTATGAGTACACCTCAGCCTACAATAGTGTACAGCTCACAGGAGTCTGGGGCCTGAACTTTGGCAAGTCGTTCAGATTCTCTGGTTTCATTGATTTCTGGCGTGGTGAAGATGCCGATGGTCACGGACAGCTCGTTATCCTCTCAGAGCCCCAGTTCTGGTACAACTGCAACGAGCACTTGAGCATTGGTAGCGAGATTGAGATCAGCAACAACTTCATCTACAACACCTACGACGACAAGTCGTTCTTCATCAACCCGACGCTTGCCCTGAAGT
>JAEEGF011859976.1_pt1 | contig 10119 bp, 12 predicted proteins | sample 9134171 | NCBI WGS metagenome assembly JAEEGF01 (sample SAMN16246542, study PRJNA631951) | gut metagenome | biome: gut microbiome; feature: rumen; material: AP-attached | host: Bos | place: Iran: Karaj | collected 2018-10 | reverse complement strand
CGACAGTTCATGAAGCCGCGTCCCGGTGTAAAGGAACTCATCGAGACCTGCAAAGAGATGGGTATCCGCTTCCATATCGTGAGCAACGGGCTCCTTGACTATATACAAGCTTTCCTCAGTGACCTGGGAGAACCTGATACCGAAGCGAAGGCGGCCCTGGCCACCTACGAACCAGACGGCATGAATTCCTGGTATGAGAATCCCAAAGGGAAAAAGATCCTGACCGGATTCAAGAGCTCATATACAAAACTCTTCAGATCAGAAGGATACAAGATCATCTATCTCGGCGACGGCATCAGCGACTACGAACCGTCCATGAAGTGCGACGTCGTCTTTGCCCGAGACGATCTTCTGAAGAAGTATCAAACGCGTAAACGCATGAAAAAAGGTCTCGAAGTCAATGAGCTCCGAGACCTTCATGATGTCATTTCTTATCTTAAGTCTTAAGCGACCATTCCCTCGAAGAGACCTTCGATGACGGCACCGAAGCCTTCTGCGATTGCCGTAACGATCGTGAATACCATCAGGATGAAGATGGCAACTGCAGCAGCGATCAGCAGGACATAGAACAGGATGCCCAGCCAGGACCACATACAGACACGACCGGCCATCTTGGGAGCAGCCTTGCGCTGTGCAAAATACAGTACGAAACCAACGATAGGATAGAGGAATGCGATGACGTTGGAACCATGGGAAGGCTCATCGGCTCGCTTTACATGGAAATCGTTCTCGACCACGAATCGGTCATAAGCACCGTCATTAGGATTGACGACGATCCTGACTTCTTCGGGAGCAGAAGCGACTTCGACAGGTTCGGGAACTTCCTCTACGGAAGATTCGTCAAAGACAGGAGTAGATTCAGGGAATTCCGGTGCAGGTTCGGCTGCCGGTTCTTCAAAATAAGTCTCAGTAGATGCATCATCCGACATGACGCCGGTAGCTACACGTAATGCCGTGCAATCAGGACAATAGAGCCCATCAGTTTCGTTGGGACGTCCGCAATCTAGACAAAAATTCATATTCAAATACTCCCATACTGTATTCAAGCATATTTAAGCATAAATAAATAATGTTGCACAAATGGAGTTTGACTTAATGTATATACAGTTTATTTTTTAATGAGCTATGATGATTGCATGGAAAAGAAAAAGTGGTTCTTCAAGCCCGTATACTGGAGCATCATCATCCTGCTCATCGCAGAAGCTCTTACGATAACCGCGGTCTGGCGTCAGCAGCCATTCCTCGACGACCATAACATCTATGTCCCGGAACAGCCCTCCGCCCCTATCACGATCTGGCCTTCGCCGCCGGTGGTGGATCCCGATACCGGAGTGGTAGTGGAACCGGGCGATGAACCCATGTCATCCGTCGGCGTCATCGTCATCTACTTCGCCGTCATGATCGCCATCATCGCCGTAGTTCTCGCCGTGATACCCATGAAGGCACTTTCGGCGGTATTCCGGTGCATATTCGCATTCCTCTTTGCCTGGGGATTCTTCGTCATACTGGTCCTGTTCACCCCATGGTGGTTTGCGCTGGCAGTGGCGCTGGCCGTCGGCATCGCATGGTTCTTCCATCCCGCCATCTGGCTCCACGACATCGCCATGATCGTTGCCATGTGCAGCATCGCATCGCTTTTCGGACGCTTCATCAGCCCCTGGACCGCCATGGTCATCATGGGATTGATGGCGATATATGACTATATCTCCGTAAAGAAAGGTCTCATGCTCTGGATGGTAGACAAGATGTCGAAAGTGAATACCATGCCGGCTTTCGTGTTCCCTGCCGATATGGGAGAGATCAACGATAAACTGGACCGTCCCAGCATCAATAAGATCGCCGATCAGAAACCTGAAGATAAAGACTATTCCATCCTGGGAGGCGGCGATATCGCATTCCCGCTCATACTGAGTGCCGCCTGCTACTTCAAATACGGTCTTTTACCCACTCTCATCATGGCTGCATCGGCAGTACTTGGGCTCGTACTCGTCTACTTCATCCAGGCAAAGTTCCTGAAGGGACGCCCCATGCCGGCCCTGCCTCCTCTGGCAGTGACGTCACTGATAGCTCTCATCTGTATCGTGGTGACCCACTAGGAATTTTCGCTCTTCAGCTGTCCGCAGGCCGCGGAAATGTCCTGTCCCATGCTCTTTCGGAGCGTGACGTTCACATGCATCTCGGTAAGATACTTTTCGAATGCCAGGACGTTTTCTCTGGGAGAAGCAACTAACCCGTGATCGAATGTCTCGTTGGGAGCGATGAGGTTCACGTGGCAGTTTATGCCTCTGAGTTTTTCGGCAAGCTCTTTGGCCGCTTCATAAGTATCGTTGAGGTCTTTGAATAAACAGTATTCGAATGTCACACGGCGTTTCGTGACGTTGGCATAGTCCTTGCATGCTTTAAGAAGATGGTCGACGCCGATGCCGCGGTTATAAGGCAGAAGCTTATTCCTGATCTCATCGTTCGGAGCATGTAATGAAACAGCCAGACCGAACTGCCTGGGATCCGCCATGAAATTACGGATGCCGGAGATGACACCGACAGTGGATATCGTGATTGAACGGGCGGCAATGTTGAGTCCCCAGTCGGCATTCATGCGGGTCGCGGCCGCCATGACGGCATCGTAATTGGAAAATGGTTCGCCCATGCCCATAAAGACTACGTTGCTGATACGTCCCTGTTTTCCCAGCACCATGGAGAAGAAACGTACCTGATCGACTATCTCGGAAACGGTCAGATTGCGTAAGAATCCCATGTGGCCCGTCGCGCAGAAAGCACAGTTCATGGGACAGCCCACCTGACAGGAAACGCATACCGTGTAATTCACGCCGTCGCCCGACGGGATGAGAGCAGTCTCGATGGTCTCCCCATCCTTCAAAGCAAAGAGTGCTTTCATGGTGCCGTCAGTACTGATCTTCCTGAGCTTTTCATCTACAGTAAAGAGACGGATGTTCTCACTTAAGTATGTACGGAGGTCCTGGGGAAGGTTCGTCATCTGGGAATAATCGGAAACGATATCCTTATAGACCCAGGGGAGGATCTGCTTAGAACGGAATGCCGGGATCTTCAGTGAAACGAGAAGTTCCTTCAGGGATTCGGGGGTATATTCAGAGATATCAGGCATCGTGCTTGTTCTTCTCGAATTCGGCGACACGGAATGCATATTCTTCGGGCGTGTTCATGTTGATGATGACGCCTTCGTTGATGACCGGGACTTCCTGGACGGTCTCGGGATGACGTCGGACCAGTTCCCGTCCGCCGATATCGCCCGTGGTATTCATGATCTCGGGAATGAATTCAGCCGAAAGGATCGTGGGGTTGCCGCGTTCACGTCCGTAAGTGGGGATGAAGATCTTATGGCTCGTATAACAGGTGGCGCCGATCAATGCATTGTAAGCACTTACTGAAACCAGAGGCTGATCCCCAAGTGCCACCATGAAGAATTTTGTATCGTCCGGAAGATAGCTGACGCCGGATCTCAAAGACGTGCTCATACCGAGATCGTAATTGGGATTGATGACGAATTCCACGCCTTTATCTTTAAGCTCGTTGAAGACCTTGTCCTGATCGTTACCTAAGACCACGATGATCTTGCTGACGTGGGACTGAAGGAGCCTGTCGCAGGTCTCGGCCACGACGGTATGACCATTGAACGGGAGCAAAAGCTTATTGCGCCCCATCCTGGTGCTCATACCGGCAGCCATGAGAAGTGCCGGGATCCTGACATCTTTCGGAAATAACATAGCCTATAGATTATATAACAAGACTTACTGTTGCTTAAGAGCAGGCTGAGAACGTTTTGCCAGAATCTTCTTGATACCCAGGAAGATGAAGAAGACGGACCCGGCCAGGAGGATGATCGTCGCACCGGATGCGACATCCAGCCAGTATGAAAGCAAGAGACCACCGAAGCAGAACACAAAACTCAGTGCCACGGACCAGATGATCATCTTCGGCATGGAATAAGTCAGCTGTCTTGCCATGGTCGCCGGGATAGTCAAAAGTGCGATCACAAGGATGATGCCCACTACCCTGATCAGGATGACCACCGTAAGCGCTACCATCACGAGCAAAAGGATATAGAGGAAACCAGGCGGCATACCCAGTACCCTACTCATCTCTTCATCAAAGCAGAGGGATCTGAATTCGCGGAAGAAGACGGTCACAATGGCAACGATGGCGAGGTCCAGCCCCAGCATGATCCAGAGATCGGCCTGGGGGACCAAAAGGATATTACCGAAGAGATATGAATTCAGGTCGGGCGCGTAGCCCTTGGAAAGACCGATGAATACGATACCGAGAGCCATGCCCATGGACCAGATGATGCCAATGACAGAGTCCTCCGAGATCTTGGCTTTCTGGGAGAGCATGCCCAGCATGACGGAAACGGGAGCCGTGAACATGAGAGCGCCGAGTACCGGATCGATCCCCAAAAAATAACCGAGACCGATACCGCCGAAAGCGGAATGAGCGATACCGCCGCTCATGAATACGATACGTTTCGATACGACGAACGTACCGATGATGCCGCAGGCAATGGAAGCCAGGGCTCCGGCGATCAGAGCATTCCGCATGAATTCATAAGTGAAGATACTAAACATGATCATGCTCCTTGAGGACACGGTGAGGTATATGTCCGTGGGAGATGAACTGCAGAGGACACTGGTAGGTGTCTTCCAAGATCTCCTCAGTAAGTTCGCTTGAACCATGATAATGCAGTGTGCGGTTGAGACACACGATCTCCTCCACGTTCACGGAGATGGCACTGATATCGTGAGACACGATGACGACGGCCATCTTCTTGTTGAGGTCCTTGAGCATCTCATAAAAAGCGTTCTGCTGGACCGGATCGATGGATGATGTGGGTTCGTCGAGAAGGAGGATCTCGGGATCACAGGCGATAGCGCGTGCGATGAAGACTCGCTGCTGCTGGCCGCCTGAGAGCTGTCCGATCTGGCGGTGGGCATATTCAGCCATGTCCACATAGCGGAGTGCCTCCATGGCCAGTTCCTTGTCTTCTGCAGTGTAGCGCTTGAACATTCCGCGCTTGGGATATCGGCCCATCATCACCACGTCCATGACGCTGATGGGGAAGTCCGAGAGGAAGTTCTCTCTCTGGGGGACATATCCGACATGGGTTAGCCCCTTTTCGACAGGAAGCCCGCAGATAGTGACCTCGCCTTTGACGGGTGTCACGAGCCCCAGCATGACTTTAAGGAGCGTGGTCTTACCGCCGCCGTTGGGACCGATGATGCCCACGCTGTCATGATCATGGATGTCGATACTGACATCGTCCAGTACGGTCGTTGAACCGTATTGGACTGTTATGTTCTTCATGCTGAGGATGACTTCTTCGTGCATCGAATCACTCCATGGCAGCTTTCATGCTCTTAAGGATAGACCTCATATTATTTATATAGTCTTTATCCAAACTGTCAATACCGACTACCTGTCCTTTTATCTCCTGAGCGATAGCTTTGGCGGATGCGGTGGAGAACTGAGGAGAAGTGAACACCACCTTGATGGAGTGTTCCTTGGCTTCATCGATGAGTTCGGCCAGCTGCTGAGCGCTTGGCTCCTTGCCGTCGACTTCGATGGCGATCTGAGTCAGATCATAATCCAGGGCAAAATATTCCCACTGGGGATGCAGGCACATGAAGACACGGTTCTTCACGTCCTTGAGCGCATCGTGGATATCGGTATCCAGTTTTTCAAGATCCTTGATGTAGGATGCGGCATTATTCTTATAATCGGAAGCATGATCAGGATCGACGGAACAGAGACCATCGCAGATGTTCTGGACCATTACCTGGGCATATTCGGGAGAGAGCCAGATATGGGGATTAGTAGACCCTTCATGCTCATGTTCGTGCTCTTCCTCGTCTTCGTCCTCATCATCATCACCGTCATGATGATGGTGATGATGCTCCGATGCTTCGAGAAGATCGAGTCCCTTGGAAGAATCGACGATGTACATATCCTTATTCATGGCAATGATCTTATCCATATAGGCGATCTCGAATTCCAGACCGGCACCGACCTCGACGTAGAGGCTGGCCTTCTCGAGCTGGACCATCTGGGATGGGGCCGGATCGAAGGTATGGGGATCGGCTCCTTTGGGGATCATGGTGGAAACTGTCACGTGGTCTCCCCCGACCTGCTCCGCGAATTCAGCCAGGGGCAGGATGGAGACGACCACGAGGAGGTCATCTTCATTATTATTACTGTTGCATCCCGACAAAGCCGTGATCATGAGCATGCCGCTCAACAGCACTGCAAGGAAAGCTCTCATTCTGTTCTTAAACATTTCTTTCACCATTCTGACAATTGGGACACAGCCCGTAAAAATCGAGTTTATGAGACCGGATGGAGAACCCCGACTGCCCTTCGATCTCGCGTACGATATCATCGAAGCCGTCCACTTCATCCAGTTCGATGACGGCAGAACAGCCCGAACAGATGAGATGATGATGGTGGTGATGATGGGATTCTGTCTTTTCGTCATCGTGATGGCAATCGTGAAGAGAATAATGCTGCAGCCCGTCTCCGCACTCGATCTCGCAAATGAGGCCGATCTCCTCGAAGATGGCGAGGGTACGGTAGACCGTAACGAGGCCGATCTCGGGATGAGTAGATGAGATGGAGTCATGGAGCTGCTGCGGCGTGACATGTCCGGACATATCACGGAGGGCATCCCAGATGGCTTCTCTCTGGGGAGTGAGCTTATAGCCGTTCTTTCTCAGTTCATCGATGTCTTTAGCTGTCATGATGTTTCTAATTGAAAACCATTTTCAATTACTTGTCAATACCGTTTTTCGTTCTGTCAAAAAAGGGCTTTTCACACACGAAAAAACCAAAAAAGTGATTGACAAACGAACTTGATAGGTTTATCATTTTGCAAAATGTGTATATCGGCACAGGTATGCGCATTTGTAAGAATTTAGGGCGTGATTCCGGAAACGGATCAAATATATAGCCAAAGGAGAGCAAGAGTTTAATATGTTAGAAGCTTTCAAACGTTTTAAACCCGCAGCAATCATCACAACTATTGTTCTCTTCGTAGCATTAGGGGCCGGTATAGCTCTTTCCTATACTGTCCTCAAGGATATCAGCCGCTGGGATAATCTATATGGACAGATCGGACTCATCGCAGTCTTCGTCCTCTCGATCATCTTGGGCGCAGTCCGCGCGAAGTTAGCAAAACCGTCCCGAATCGAAGGTGGCGTAGTCGTACGTCATGGTATCGGTTCATTCATCGAACACTGGTATACCGCATTCGGTATCTTTGCCGCATTCGCATCCGGTGTCATCCTGGGTCTTACCCTCGGTTTTTGTTTAGTTGGTCCGTTTGCTCATACTGCAGCAGATGTCGTTGCCCCTCTTAACTTCCATTACGTCGGTGTCGTCCTCCTTACTTTCGGCGGTGGTCTCTTCACCTCTGAATATATCTTCCGAGGCAACATCTGGTACATGGTTCCTAAGTGGCACGAAGTTATCAAGGGTTTCCTTGGTAAATATACTTACCAGAACTACTGGGAAGAACCCGACAAATACATGGCCAGCCAGAAATCAGCTGCTGTCCCCTACTATTTGATCGGTGTCGTCTGCTTCGTATCCGGCGCTGTTAAATTTGCTTCACACATCATTACATTGAATGGCTTGTTAGTCGGTATCGCCACTATGGTCCACGACTACTTCGCCCTCTTCATCATCTTCTACACCTGTGTTCACGTAATGATCGTTGTCGTTCTCGGCCACTGGGCTTCCTTCTGGTCCTGGTGGACATTCGATATGACTTTCCATGAGACCAAGCATCATTTCAAGATCTGGTACGAAAAACTTGGTGGTAAATAAGGAGAAAGACGATGAAAAATACTAAATACATCATTTTAGGTTTACTCCTTATCGCCGCTCTTGCACTGGGCATCACTTCCTGTGCTTCAACTGAACGTGGTGATGGAAAGATTGCTTCACCGCATAGCCCTGATTGGCTGTTCAGAAACTGCAACACCTGTCACGCCGGTGTTATCGTTGATGAAACCCTCTCAACCGATCACTCCAATTTCACCAATGACGATTGTATGAATTGTCACGGTGAAGGCGGCATTGATCACTCCAAATATGCAGCTTCCGATTGTGCATCTTGTCATGTTCTCCCTGCAGACCATGCTAATCTCAAGGAAGCAGATTGCGACCTCTGCCATACCATCGGTCAGAAAGAAATGAAGACCATCGATCTGGTCAAGGGTCTCGATCACAGCAAGTACGTAGCCGAAGACTGCGCTACCTGCCACAACGGCAGCTTCGCAAATGCATATCCTGCTGATCATGCAGCATACACCAATGCAGACTGTACAAAATGTCATCCTATCGGCTCCGCTGATCCTACTGCTACCGCAGTCGATCACTCTGCCTACACCTTCGAAGACTGTGGCAACGCCGGCTGCCATGAGGTTCTCCCTGAGAGCCACTACTATCGACAGCCCGCCTCCTGCGGCAACTGCCACACTGAAGGCGCCGAAGATCCTTCCGCTCCTGATGTAACTCCTGCAATGCACGAAGCTTACACCGGACCTGAATGTCTCGAATGCCATGACAATGCAATGCCTGACAATGCTTCCCATGCTCCTGGTATGGTCAACATGTGCACCATGTGCCACGGCGCTGGCTACTGGGACGAATAGTCCAGTCAGTAAATAAAGCTTATTCTAAAGGACCGAGTTACGTACTCGGTCCTTTTCTTTTTGTGCAAAAATGCGCTAATATGTTAATGGTCGAATGGTAAGAGATAGCGGACGGACAATTGAAAAAGGTAGTCCAATATCCTATACTTACACATTGTATTTTGAAGAAAGGATGACGCGGATATGAAGAAACTGCTTTCAGTTGTTGCTGTTGCACTCGTAGTTTTGGCACTCCTGGCTGTCTCTTGCGGCGGTGGTAAGACCACTACTTCCAAGACCACTACTACATCTACTACCACCACTTCAACCACTTCCACCACAACCACAACTACAACCACAACCACGACTACATCTGAAGTTCCTCCGACTCCTTCCACTCCTGACCACTCAAGCTATACCCTTGAAACTTGTCAGATGGCCGGATGTCACGAAGAACTTCCCGAAAGCCATTACTATCGAAAAGCAACTTCCTGCGGCGGATGCCATACCATCGGTGCAAAAGATCCTGCACCTAAAGAAATGACTCCTGCAATGCATGAAGAGATCACCGACGGCGCCAAGTGTCTTGAATGTCACAAGGATGCAATGCCGGAGAATGCTTCTCACGCAGACAGCATGGTCGGTATGTGCACAATGTGCCACGGTGCTGGTTACTGGGACGACTAATTAGGCTTTAAAAGAGGGATCACCTATGCGTGACCCTCTTTTTTGTCTGTTTGTTTTGAGATTTTTATAAGTTTTTTCATATTTCTGTCGTTTCGTATATAACAGCTATGAATACCACCCTCATAAGGTGGTATTTCTACGTTTAAATTGCTATGCTATAAGAAGCGAATCTGTGAAATTCGAGGTTATATTATGGGCAAAAGAGGAACAATAATCGGCATCATCGTTGTAGTTGCAGCCATCGCCATCATGATCGTGGCATTCGCAGGCAACAACACTTCGTACATGTATGAAGTCGGACAGTATTATGATGAAATTGAAACTCTTGGAGATAAATCCGTAAGAGTTAGAGGCGATTATGACCATATTACTGAAGATTTAGGTAATACAATCGTATTCACTATTACAGACATAACCGACCCGTCTTTATCACTTACAATATCTTACACAGGCCCTATAAGAGCAGACATGCGTAATCCCCAAAGCGAAGGCATTATCGAAGCTAAAGGCAAATATGACTTTGATAAGAAGATCTTCACAGCAAAAGAACTTATCATGGAATGTGCTTCCAAATACGAACCCGCGACCTAATAATAAAGGAGACTTCACATGGGCACACTTGGCAATATCGCTATCATCCTGTCCATAGTAATCGCCGTCCTCACCGGCATCTGCTATCTAGCCAGCTGGAAATCACCTAAATCCAATACGAGAAAGTATGCCCAGTACGGAGTCGATGCACTCTTCATCCTCCTGACACTGGCCGAGA
>JAEEGF011205036.1_pt1 | contig 10119 bp, 8 predicted proteins | sample 9134171 | NCBI WGS metagenome assembly JAEEGF01 (sample SAMN16246542, study PRJNA631951) | gut metagenome | biome: gut microbiome; feature: rumen; material: AP-attached | host: Bos | place: Iran: Karaj | collected 2018-10 | reverse complement strand
GTATGACGAGGTGCAGATTATTGAATATTCTCCTGTCGTTGTATTGCTTTGTAATAATGACACGCTTGAATTTGAAAATCTTTGTTATTTAGCAGAGCGTGTTGGTGGTTTTTCTCTGTCTTTTGAATTAACAGTTGTTTCAGCAGCTGTTGACCTGTAATTAATTATAAATCCCATGTTGCCCCTTTTTTCGATTTATGGTATCAATAGACTGAAACTTTCAAGTCAGAAAGGAACAACTACTATGAAAAAGATCTTTGCTCTCTTGCTTGCTGTCATGATGATCATGTCATTGGTCGCCTGCGGTGGCGGAAAGACCACTACCAGCTCTACGACTACTAGCAAGACCAGCACAACCACTTCAACTACTTCTACGACTTCTACCACCAAGACTGCTGACAAAGTCATCGGCATTCCCGGCGTACTTTATTTCATCAATCTCAAGGATGGCGAACAGCCTCCCTTCAAAGGTATCCGAATCGATGGCAACCAGCATCCCTTATTCCTCAACGGGTGGGACTTCTCGACCGAGAAAGTCTGCTTCATTTTCAATCTCAATGAATGGATGTATATTTCTGTCGATCCCAATGTAGGCGGCGATTTCGAGGTCTATTTCGTCAAACATGCTGATGATCAGGCAGTGTATGACAAGATGTCTATTGCGACCCTGCAGGATAAGGCCGTAGCATCCGTAGTTCTTACTGATCCGCACGATCCTACCTGGTCCTGGGGAGATGCTTATATCTTCCAGGAAGAGAACGAACCCGGTTATTATGATGCCATCTTCACTAAAGGATCCAAACTCATTGCCCGCATGGTCATCAAGATGTATGACGAGGAAGAACTTGGTAGTTTAAGCGATGCTCAGTGCGAAGAGCTCATGGAAGAAGAGATCGCCAAATTTAAAGCACTAGTTTAACCTAAACAACTGGAACCTTACAGACATCCTCTGACGACAAATCGGGGGATGTTTTTTTTCTAATAAAGCACGGTAGGAGAGAGCCTTTTCAGATGGTCGATCCAGGGGATGGAGCGGACATCCTTCTCAAGGACGAACCGGATATAGCGTCTCAAGAGCATCTCCAGCTCGGATATCGTATCAGGGTCGGGGACTTCGGATTCAAGATCTTCAATGCCGCATTCCTCAAGGAACCGCAGAGACTTATAAGCTGAGTTGCTCAGGAAGTAGCCGTAGTGTCTCGAGTGCTCCCTGCAGTCAATGCAGAGCATGCCTCCGGCACTGGGAGCAAAGCCTCCCAAATTGGTCCGATCAAGTTCTTTCTGACATATCACGCAGTTATTGATCTCAGGTTTGAAACCGGTATAAGTCAGCATTCGCATCTCAAAATAGCGGAGGAGGTACATGGGATGTGAAGTCTTCCCCATGTGCTGCAGGCATTCTATCGTGTGTTCGAAGAGTTCTTTGTCTGCCGTGCCTTCGTCCGTGAAGTAGTCGATGAGTTCGGCTATATAGAGAGCATATGACACTCTGTAAAGATCGTCTTTGATGTCGATGAACGAATCGATGTTCTGGCTGCCGATGATGGTGTCGAGCCCGCGTCCCTTGGTGAGTGTGAGCTGGGAATAGGTCAGCATCTCGAGATGCCCCGAGAGCTTGCTCTGAGGTTTTCTGACCGATTTCGCAAAACCCTGTATCTTTCCCAGTTCGGGCGTGAAGATGGTCAGGATGCGGTCTGCCTCACCAAGCTTGGTCTTCTTGATGATGAGGCCAGGAGTCTTATAAGTCTTTTCGGTAGCCATAAAAGAAGCTTAAAAATCTTGGCGACCTTCGAAGGCATTGGATAAGGTCGTATCGTCGGCATATTCGAGTTCTGAGCCGTATGGGAGCCCTCGCGCGAGTCTTGTTACCTTGATCCCCAGCGGGCTTATGAGAGTCTTCAGATATAGTGCAGTGGTCTCACCTTCGCGGGTGGGATTGGTGCCGATGATGACTTCCTGGACAGCGCCGTCTTCGAGGCGGTTCATGAGTTCCTGGATTCGGAGATCTCCTTCTCCTACGCCTTCGGTAGGAGAGAGAGAACCATGCAGGACGTGGTAGCGTCCATGGTAGGCACCGGAATGTTCAAGTGCGATGATATCTTGCGGCTGTTCCACGATGAGGACCAGCGCAGGATTACGGTTGGGGTTGCTGCAGATGCTGCAGACGTCGTTCTCGGACACGTTGCAGCAAATGCGGCAAAGCTTGGTCTTTTGTTTGAGTGTGATGAGAGCGTCTGCCAATGATGTCACCTGCGCTTCGGATGAACGGAGCAGGTAATAAGTGATCCTCTGTGCGCTCTTGGGCCCGACACCGGGCAGTCCTGAGAGCTCGCGGATCAGGTTGTTGATAGGGTCGTTAGGCAGGATGCTCTTGTCCATATCTATTAGAAGAGACCGGGAATGTGCATACCGCCGGTGACTTCCTTCATCCTGTCGGCCTGTAATTTCTGGGATTCTTCAAGAGCCTTATTGATGGTCTTGAGAAGGTTCTTTTCAAGGTCTTCGATCTTGTCGAGTCGGACGAACTGAGGATCGATCTTGATGGATTCGATCTTTTGGACGCCATTGGCGACGATCTTGACTTCACCTTTGCCGGATTCAGCATTAACGGGAGTCTTCTCCAGTTCCTTCTGGATCTTTTTCATTTTTGAGACCATTTCCATGGCCTGTTTCATCTGTTGAGTATCCATTGATTCTTAAATCTCCTCTTGGCGGATCACTTGGCCGCCCATTTTTTTTGCTTCTTTTACCAGATAATCTTCCTCAGCCTGGAGGATACACTTGATCTTGCAGTCGTTGTTCAGATAGCGTGAGAACAGTTCCTCAGCCACTCGGATATTGTCCTTGTTCTCGAACATATCCTTGTGGATAGGGTATTTGAAAGATAAAGTCAGGGTATCATTTGAAAGTGCGATAGGAGTGATTCCTCCGCTTTTGAGAAGAGTGATGCCCTGGTTCCTGCGGATGTTTTCCGGCAGATTAGTGAAGAGTGAAGCCCAGTTGGCTTTGAGGTGCTCAAGAGATATCTTATCTCCGGTGCTCTTCACTTCTTCTTTCACCGGTTCGGCTTTCTTGGCGGGAGCTGGTTCTACCTTGACGTGAGCAGGCTTTGCTGTTTCTGCTTTGGGTGCTTCCGCAATGGGGTCAGCCTTTCTTTCTTCCTTGACCGGAGCCTTGGCAGGTGCAGCCTTGGTCGCGGCAGACTTGACTGTCTTTGCTTCTGCTGCCGGTTTGATGACGGGAACCGGTTCGGATTCATTGCTGCCTGCGATTGCTTCGATCACAGAGACTTCCAATGGAAGAGTATTGTCATCAGTCAGCTGACTGTCGAGTTTACCGAATACCTTCAAGTATGTGACTATCTTCGAAAGGGGCAGATCTTTGCCCATCTGTGTTAGTTCTTCGATATCGTCAGCACCGTAATCAAGAGAATTGGCGCAGCCGGTCTTGATGAGCATGATGGCTCGTAGAGTCTCGACGATGTCCTTGTTTAGCTGTCGCAGATTGGATCCGTCGCGCTGTGCTTCACCGATGAGTTCGAGACATTCCTTTGCATTCTGAGCGATGAGGTTCTTTACGATGTTGGTGCCGTATTTGCCGTCGCTGGTTCCCAGTAGCTCTCGTACGTTCTCTAGGGTCACATCGTTTCCGTAGAAAGAGATGACTTGCTGAAGAAGGTTCTCGGAGTCACGGAGACCGCCGCGGGAATAATTGGCGATAGCACGCAACGCGGCATCTTCGGCAGTTGCCGATTCGTTGTCGCAGATATAGTGCAGTTGTTTTACGATGGCATCGTTATTGATGCGTTTGAAATCGAATCTCTGACAGCGTGAGATGATCGTTGGTAGAAGTTTATGTATCTCTGTCGTTGCCAACACGAACTTCACATTGGGTGGTGGTTCTTCCAAGGTCTTCAATAACGCATTTGAGGCCGCTGTCGAGAGCATGTGGACCTCATCGATGATGTAGACCTTGTATTTTGCAACGGCAGGCGAGTAATTGATCTTTTCGATGATCTCACGGATATCATCGACGCCTGTATGGCTGGCGGCATCGATCTCGATGACGTCCAGAGCACTGCCGTTGGTGATGGAGCGGCACATATCGCACTGATTGCATGGTTCGCCTTTGCCCTGATTCGTCAGACAGTTGACTGCCTTGGCCAGGATCCTTCCGGTGGAAGTCTTGCCGGTCCCTCTGGGTCCGCAGAACAGATAGGCATGGGACGTACGATCGTTTGCCAGTGCGTTAAGAAGGGTAGTCGTGATATGTTCCTGCCCAACGACTTCCGCCAGTGTCTGCGGTCGGTATTTTCGGTAAAAAACCTGTTTGTCTTTGAGCATTTCGTCCATGTCGTTAATTATACCTTATATCCTGTTTTCGATAATAATTCTAACAGGAACACTAGGCCAAAAATGCTGGGGATTATTCTCGTTCTTTGATGGCAGAGGGCAGGTTCCATCTCTTCATGTCATTCATTGCGACATAGTGTGATGCCAACAGGAATACCAGTACCAGTATACAAGTCATGACATACATGAAAGTCGTCTGCGGGAATGGGAATTTCTGGTCTGAAGAAGAGATGTTAATCAGGATGAAATTTGAAAGCCCGATCCCGGCAGGTATCGCAAGTATCATAGCTATGACATATTGGAACAGGTTGTTCATGAGATTGGCGAACGAGATTGATGATCTCTGATATCCCAGTGTCCTCATAGTAGCAAAAGAGCGTTTCTGTTCCTTCAGGTTGGTCTGTATCATGTTGAATACGATGAGGAAACCCATGATCATGGCTATCGCATTCAGTACTCCGGCAGAGATATCGAACGCCATCAGTCGGTCTCCGTATTCGCTGCGGATAGTTGAATTCAAAGACATATATCTGAGATCCTGAAGATCTTCATATTTCTTTACGAAGCTTTCTGTATCATCGACTCTGACCACTAACGAGCCTATGTATTTGGCTTTTCCAATGATATCTTCAAACGCATCGTATTCCATATAGTTGACCTGATAAAGATATTCATCGGAAATGGCCTGTACTTTTGTATCTATTTCATTGATCTGTATGGTATCGCCGTTTTTGGCGCCCAAGACATTCGCATAATGCTTAGCCAGTACGATGCCGTTTTCCGGAAGATCGATGGTGTGATGATAGTAGTCAACGACATTCAGGAGGTTTTGATCGTTCTTGATGCCGTTTATGAGCCCGATCTCCGTTTTGTCTCCGTTCTTGAGTTCAAGAGCAACATATTTGATCATGGCGATATCTTTGATGTTGGGATCCATGATTCCGTTGGCATCCCTGAAGTTTTCATTTATGAATGCTTCGGGATCATCAGGCATGTTATTGAGATATACTTGTACATCATAATTCAGACGTACATCGAATAGCTGCTGAAGCATGACCTGTTTGGAATCGATCAAGGAAAGTGCCACGAAGATCAAGACACCGCTGGCAAAGATACATATGCCTGAAACGATGTAGCGTTTGATGTTCCTGATGGTCTGAGAGACGGTGACTTTGAATGGAATGGGCGTATTCTTGAACAGTGTCCTGGTCAGATAAGGCGTCTTATTGTTAGCAGGAGGCAATGCTTTCATTGCTTCTACCGGCTTGATCCTCGAGATACCAAGACATGTGAAGTATGCCGTCAGTTCACTGATGATGAGGAGTGCTGCGAATGCGATTAATACTACGATCCAATTGATGTGGAATCCCAAGGGATAGAGTCTTATTGCATCGCCGTAAGCTCTGTTGGCGATCAGGATGATCGCAGCACCCAGTCCAATACCGATAAGCCATGATAATGTGGATGTAGCCAGTGTCATCAGCATGAAGACGCCGGTAATGCTGCTCTTCTTTTCGCCCAATGCCCGCATGACGCCAATGTCTTTACGGCATTGTCTGATGATCTGAGACAGGAACAGCGCCGTAACTACTAATACGATCACGAAGAATATGGCAGGAGCACCTAAGGAGATGTAATTGATTGCCCTGAGAGTGTTGTCATATTGCTTGATCACAGCTGAGGTATCGTATTCTGATGCATAAGAGATGTAGCTGAAAAAATCGATACCGCCGGCCTGACTCTTGTTCTTTTCATACAGTTCCCGAATCTCAGCAAGAGTCTTAGTTTTTCCTTCCATGAATTTGACGAGGACTTCTGTAAAGACCGGAGCTGAATAGTATTTATCGATCTCGGCTCGGGGCAGATAGATATAGGCAAAGTCTCGTGCCGAAGATAGGGAATACGAGTCCTGGGAGACCACGCTCGTTTCCGGTGCACAGATAAGCGCGTTTATCACATAATCGACTTTTTTATTCTGGGGCATCCTTATCGTTATTCTGTCACCGACCTTAAATCCGTTAGCTTTTGCGAAATGGTATTCCATTCGGAGTCCGTCGGTTGATGAATAGCCGTCATAAAGGTACTGCTTTATGAAATAATCGTTTTCGTATGAATAGACTCTGCCGTTAAATACCTTTCCGGCAGCATCGTCGAAGGTAGTGTTGATGGTCTGTCGGTAGATTATCTGATCGATATCCATCTGTTCCTTGTAATCTTTCGGCAGGAATATCAGCCATGACATCGGGACATCTTGGTTTACACCGACCGTGATATCAGGGTATGCATATTCCTCAAGGAAAGAATCGACGCCGTTTTCCATGTTGATGTAGGCATTGCGGAGCCCGATGAGGATACCTGTTCCGAAGGCTCCGACCAATACAACACTGAGCAGCATCAGCCAGAATCTCTTCAGGTAGGGGAGTAGCATGGTTCGGGAAAGTTTCATGATTCTACTACCACTCGATCGTATCAGCGTCAGAAGGATTATCGTTCTGAGCGATCTTGATGATCTTGCCATCGCGCATGGTGACTACACGGTCAGCTATAGCAGCTATCGGTGAGGAATGTGTGACGATCACCATTGTCTGCCCCTCTTTCCTTACCAGGTCTTGCAGCAGGTTCAGAATCTTGCGTCCGGTCTTATCATCGAGTGCGCCGGTCGGTTCGTCGCAGAGTATCAGCTTAGTATCTTTTACAAGAGCTCTTGCAATCGAGACTCTCTGCTGTTCTCCGCCAGACATCTGGGAAGGGTACTGATTCATCTTTTCTCCGCCAAGACCGACCATTTCAAGCGTCTTTTCTGCTTTGTGGTCTATGTCTTTCCCTGCTATCGACATTCTGACATTTTCGATTGCTGTCAGGTCGGGGAGAAGATTATAGAACTGAAAGATGAATCCGATCTTTTCTTTTCGGAAATTAGTTAGTTCTTTGTCTTTGTATTTTGTAATATCTGTGCCGTCAAAGATGATCTCTCCGGAATCGGGGCTGTCCATACCGGCGATGACGTTAAGAAGGGTCGATTTGCCGCATCCAGAATTGCCGACTAAAACGAGGAGTTCTCCTTCATTGATGTCGAGCGATACATCGTCCAGCGCTCTGACTTCCGAATCGCCTTTTCCGTAGTATTTCTTGAGATTTCTGAGTTCTAATATCTTTTCAGCCATGGCAGCCTCTCTAATTCTGTTTCTTTAGTTTATAAAGTAGTCGTGCGGTCTCTCTGTAGAGAGCATGATCGACGATCTTATTCATTTTATCAAGACATAGCTCTCGCAGTTTTCTTTCATCCAGTTTACCATTTGCATTTAATGGGAATTTGGGCAGATATATGATATGTGTCGGGATCTTGATCGATGGCAGTACCGAATGAAGATCGTTGAGATAAGTCGATTCGTTAAAGACCAGTGGTCTTCTCTTCATCTCCACGACGGCAATGATATATTCTCCGTCGGTCAGGGACGGGAATCCCAGTACTCGAACGCGGGTGAATTCTTTGTATTTCTCGAATGCTTTCTCGATCTCTGAAGGGGAGATGTTTTCACCTTTGCGGATAATGATATCCTTTAGTCTTCCTGTCAGATTAAGATAACCATCATCATCCAGATAACCAAGATCGCCTGTATGCAGGTAGCCGTTGTCGTCAAAAGGCTGTTTCTCTTTCGGGAGTTTATAGTATCCGTTGCAGAGCACATAACCTTTGATAAGGATCTCGCCGGGACGTCTTTCCTCTGTGATTACTTCTTTTGTGTTCGGATCCTGGATGACGATCTCAATGTCGTCCATAGGCAGTCCGACGGTCTTTTTCTTTTTGCCCGGAGAATCTGGGTAGACGAGTGATATGAGTGGAGAACACTCGGTCTGTCCGTATCCGTTGAGGAACTGGGCGTTCACATACTTCTTTTCCAGGAACTTCAGCTGTTTATCGGAAGTAAAACCTCCGCCCACTATGCAGTGCTTGACGAATCTGCCTTTGTGGATCCAGAACCCTGGTGCTTTCGCCAGTTTATCAAAGATGATTGATACCGAAGCGTAATCTCCGCAACGTGCTTTCAGGAATTCCTTATACATGTCCAAAGCGCTGGACATCTCGTTGATGTAAACAAGTCTTTTGTACGAGAGGAATGCCATCACTACTAATAGTCCGAAGCAGTGGAACATGGGCAACAAACACATGAATGACGGAGATGCGATGTCATCAAGTTTGTAGAAGTTGTGGTAGATGATATTCATGAGGCCGTACTGGGAGAGCATCACGGCTTTGGGTGCGGCAGTGGTGCCGGTAGTGAAGATGATATGTGATGTCCTCTTGCTTTCTTTCTCCCGGTCTTCAATTTCTTTCAGTGGGACAGGCGTGTAATCCTTGAGGATCTTCTTGAAGATGATATCTTTTTCACGGATCGAGAGGATCCTGTTTTCATCGATGCCGCATTCTTTTGACAGCTTCTCCAAATCATCGGGATCCTTTGCTTCTGCGATATATTTTCCATGGATCAGGAATGTGCAGTCAGAATTTTTGATGGCATTGACGAGATCATTGTGACGCAGGATGTAGTTATTCAGGACTGCGACTGCTCCGACTCTGATGATGGCTAAGAAAGCGATGAACCAGTTGTAAGAATTCATTGAAAGGAGTGCTACATGGTCGCCTTCCTTGACTCCTATTTCCAGAAGCTTGTTGGCTAGGTAATTGACAGAAAGGGATATCTCTTCGAAAGTGTATTTACGACCCTTGAAAGAGATTGCTGCTTTTTGAGCATCTTCTCCTTCCAGTTCATACATATCGCTGAATAAGTAATTATCGATATCAGTTTTCATTTACTGGTTCCATCTTTTTGTTTTTGGATGATTTGTTCTTTTTCATTGCGGACTCAACGATCAGACTGATTACAACGAATACGGTGATCGTCAGAAGCACGAGCACCAACGGGTAGAATTGTCCCAGTCCGGAAAGGTCTCTGCCGAAGATCAGTGTGACCACGAAAGAAAGTATCGTCGCATGTGTAACATATACCAAAGACACTCTTTTTCCGATGTAGCCGAAAGCCGTACGCAGCGATTTGATATTACTGAGCAAGCGCATCAAGGTGTGGATCACATATGTCCCCAGTATCGAGGTGATGAAGACGAGGAGGACATCGAAACCTTTGATGACTGCATTGAACTGTCCGCCGGGCATGGCTCCGACCAGATCAGCGCCGAATTGTACGTGGCAGAAGTAGCAAGAGAAGAAGATCGCGGCCTCGAATGCTATCGTTGTTATGATGATCGACCAAAGAGCTTTGGGGGAGTCTGCGGGTCTATCCAGGAAGTTCTTTGTTTTAAGGTAAGCGCCTGCCAGCATGATCGCCAGTATCACAGGATAAGCCTGGACCATATGCGGCAATGATACACCTACAAATTGGACGATCATGAATGAGATCAGAAGACATATTGCGGTGACACCGAGGAATCTGGAAGTCTTTTCGATGGTCCAGTCGACTATAAGGTAGAATATCGCTGAGATGATAAAAAGAACATACAGGAACCATAAGATGCCTACCGCTAAGATCACATCTATACATCCTGATGCAATGCTTATGCCCAGAAGATCGAAACCGCCTTCCGAGAGCAGGAAATACAGGTCACCATACAGGACGGTCTGTAGCGTCGCATTGCCGGTAATCATCTGAAGTCCGCCCACAAGCAATGTGGCTACCACGAACACTATTGGAATTGGCAGCAGTAACTGTTTTGCTCTGTGAGAAATCTTTTCCTTATAAGTCCTGCCTTT
>JAEEGF010797021.1_pt1 | contig 10119 bp, 9 predicted proteins | sample 9134171 | NCBI WGS metagenome assembly JAEEGF01 (sample SAMN16246542, study PRJNA631951) | gut metagenome | biome: gut microbiome; feature: rumen; material: AP-attached | host: Bos | place: Iran: Karaj | collected 2018-10 | reverse complement strand
GAGCTCTTTAAGTGCTGTGTTGATCTTCTCAGCAAGCTCTGTGTTTCCCTTAGGAAGTGCGATTGCGTAGTTCTCAGGCTCAAAGTCGAAGTTTGTTCCGGGAATAACATCTACCTGATCAGGGAACTGAGCACCGAATACTTCAGCGGGGTTCTTGTCAACGATGACACAGTCAACACGGCCGTTGTTGAGGTCGTTTACAGCGTCTACTGCTTTATTATAAGCGGATATTTCTGCTCCTTCAATCTCGTCGGCAATGAATTCACCTGTTGTTCCGAGCTGAACACCGATCTTGAGACCCTTGAGGTCATCGGCTGTAGCAATTGTTGATCCCTTAGGAACGATTACATCCTGAACAGCTTCGTAGTAAGAATCGGAGAAATCAACAGTCTTCTTTCTCTCTTCGGTAACAGTCATACCTGCGATTGCAACGTCGATCTTGTTTCCGATTGAAGATACGAGAGAGTCAAATTCCATATCCTGGATCTGAACTTCCATGCCGGCCTTCTCACCGATTGCCTTGATAAGTGCAATGTCGAATCCGTCGGGCTTACCGTCATCTCCAACATACTCGAAAGGTGGGAATGCTGCGTTTGTACCAACGATAAGTGCATCGCCTGTGCTGCCGTTTGAGCTGCTTCCGCATCCAACGAGAGAACCAAGGGCTACAATTGCTGTAAGAGCTACTGCTATAATTTTCTTTTTCATAATATTTCCTCCTGTTTTATACATTTAATGCATAAATATTCACAATTTATGTATAATATAGCAAGGATATTAAAATATATCAAGTCCTAAATTAAAAATAATACAAAAAGTACCCTTGGCCTTTATGAAAAGCCAAGGGTATCTGAATTACTCAACAATCTGTCCGTAGAAGAGCATCTCGGGATTCACACCGCTTGTGAGGATCATGTACTTGAATGGCTCATCCGCTGTGAACTCTTTGGGCTCTTCGGGATCTTCAAGGAAGACTCCCTCTGTCATCATTATTGCAGTTGCAGCAGCAGCCTCAATTCCGGTCTCATCGACTTTGATTTTGGTCTTCTGGATGATATCGGTTATCATCAGAGACATCTCATCGCTCATGAGTGAGAAATCGGCATCGCGTGTAAATGCGATTTCTGCGCCCTGTGCCTTGAGATAATCTATAAGCTCGTTGTTGCTAAAGGATGTCTCATTCTCGAATTTCGGAATTGTTACATTTACGGTTTCATAGGTGGCTTTACCCAGGTTCTCCATGACGTTCTCTGCATCACCAAGTATGAATACTGCCCGGATTCCGCCGTTCATCGGAAGTACAACGAACTTGCTTGAATCATCTTCGTAGTAGAGGTAGTGGTCCTGGTTGTTCATGAAGTCTTTTTCAATGTCTTCACCGCTAAGGGCATGGAATGTTCCCTTGTGTGTTGCTCCCTCAAAGAATTCATTTGTCCATGAGGTGCGCAGATACAGTGTATTTACAAGAACCAGATCAGCATAAGAGAGGTCGTTGCTGATGTTTGGGATCATGCCGTTTGTGCTCTTGTTTATCCAGCTGTTTACTTTTTCTGTGATCTTGTTCGGAGCCACGTTATCAGCTGTTGCGCCGAAGTTTTCTTTTACGTATTTCTTGTAACTGCCGGATAATTTGCCGGTTGCTTTGGTGTTGCGCCAAATGGAATTCTGAATATCGAAGGCGCCGTCAGGCTCTTTGGCATCATCACCATAATAGTCTGAGTATTCCTTAAAATCTTCTTTTGCGTACTTAAGCCACTCGTTAAAGGCGTCCTCGGATTCTGTCACGGAAGCATACCATGTATTTACTTCCTCCATGGTTTCAAAGCCCATGGCCTTTATAAGCTGGTCTTTTGTCTCACCGTCTGCACCTGCTACAGCCAGTGCCAGAGCTGCTCTGTAGGAGGTGGGAGATATCATGAAGTTCTCGCTCTCATAGCCACTATCTTCGATAAAGGATATGAGGCTCTGATTGAAGTCACTGCTCATAACAGATTCTCCTTCAAGGTTGTCTGCCTCTTCTACTGCTTCTTCGGTAGCGCTTTCGGTTGTGATTCCGCCTGCTGTGGTATCTGAAGGTGCCATCATCAAGGTGCCTACGCTTTCGTCGGTCTCGACGGGTTCTGTTTCAGATACTGTGGCCGGTCGCTTTACTGTGATCACGGTTCCTGCAACAATAAGAAGTATCAGTCCTGCGGCAGCCAGAGCATATCTTTCAAAATGGGCTATCTTAAATCTCTTTTTCCCGGGCTTCCCGGCTTCTTCTACATACTTCGGATCGATGCCTCCTACGGCATCGAGAAAATCGTGTTTATTCATAATTCATATCCTCCCCGGTTCAATCTGTCTTTCAGTTTTTCTCTCATTCTGAAGAGTGTGGTCTTAACATTGCTCTGAGTCAGGGAGTATCTCTTACAAATTTCGGAAACGGAATCAAAGTACCAGTACCTGCGGACGAAGATGTTTCGCTGCGCCTCCGGGTATTCCTCCAGAAAGCTGTTGATCATATCCGTCAGTTCCATTGCACTTATTTCGGAAAAGACATCGCTCTGTCCGGGAATGCATTCCTGAAGCTCATCTGTAAGCTCACAGTACAGGGCAGATCTCTTTTGCGCACCCGCTGCCCTGAGCCTGTCGATTGCCAGATGTCTTATGATCCTGCCGACAAAGGCAAACAGGTAGCTTCTTGGCTCGTTGGGCGGGATGAGATTCCAGGTTTCAAGGTATGCATCGTTCTCGCACTCCTTGCTTGTTTCCTCATTACCCAGGACATTATTCGCTATTTTTCTCAGTCCTTTTCCGTATTTTTCCGATGTAAAAGAAATCGCTGATTCATCTCTTTTTATGTAGAGCTCTACAATTACGGCATCATCCATACCGAATTTCCTCCCTTTTTAAGGCCTTCACTCTAAATAGCGACAAATGAACCGGGATGGTTACAAAGTTTTTGAAAAAATTTTAGGATTCGTTTTGCTGCCTTAGTTTCCTGTATTCCTTGGGGGAGCATTTCATCTCTTTTAAAAAGACCTTGTTGAAGTTTGAAATGCTCTGAAAACCCGAAAGGAAAGCCACATCCGTGATGGAGATGTTGTCGGAAGTAAGGAGTCTTACAGCGTGCTCAAGTCTGTGTCTTGTCAAAAAGACATTGAAGCTCTCGTCGGTGTATTCCTTGAAAATCCTGGAAAAGTAGTAGGTGGAAAAGCCTGTGTACTCGGCCACCTCCTGCTGTGTTATTGCACGGGTGCAGTTTTCACTTATATAAGAACACGCCTGCTGTACCTTATTATACGTATCACTGGCATTTCCCATCAAGACGCTGTCGGATATCTGCTGGGATACGGCAAACATGGCGACCTGATAGAGCATGTTCACAATCTTGAGTTTTATCTGGGTCTCGATGAACATTTCCCTTGAATGATAGATGTCGTAGCAGGATTTAAGGCTTTCATACAGTTCTCTGTAGAGATTGCTGTTGTCCTTTCTTATGAGATGGATGCTGCGAAGCCTGTTGGATATCAGGTCAATGTCTTTTAGAGCGGTGATGAGTTCAGATGAAAACTGAAGGATGAGGGATGCATTGGGCGGAGTCTTAACAACTTCGTGAACCTCTGCAGGCCAGACCAGAAGGATATCCCCTTCGTGCAATCTGTAATTTCTGCCGTTTATCTCATAGCTGCAATCATCCTTGGTTGCCAGGACAAATTCTGCCGAGAGATGCCAGTGAGGCGGGAAGGTACAGGGGGAATCCTCGTAAGAAATCCCCACATCCTTATAATCTCTGTACTGGATGATCTCTCTGTTTTGATTGGGCTGTAACATTGCATTCCTCCATTTATAAAGAACTTGAACTAACACTAATTTGCTTAAGAAAATTTAAATAACTAGAGCAAGTTTAACAAAAAAGCAGCGAAAATGTCTATATTTATATGCCATACCTACAAAAACTAGACAAAAAATGATTTATCGAGGACAAAAAATTATGAGAATAGTTTGCTCCTGACAATTACGATATATCTGTAAAAACGATTTTGTCTCAAAAAAGAGCTCATTTGAGACGTGTCACTTAAGAAACAAAGTTTGTATGGGAGGTTATAGGATGATGAAAAAACAGCTACGGAAATCGTTATCAGTTCTGACTGCCGGTATCATGACTGCAGCAATGCTCACAGCATGCGGACAGGATGCGGGTGAAACAACAATCGTAGAAGATAATCAGGTTGCCACCAGTGCTGAACCGCAACCTGCTGTCTCTGTCGAGACCACAGAGAGCAACACCTCTACAAAGACAGTTGCTATGGGCGACAGACAGATCGATGTTGAAGTAACCGATATTGGCCTTAAAGGCTCTTTTAGCTACTGGTCAGCATTTACCGGAGATTCAGCCACCTGGGAACAGGAGAGAGTTGACGCCTTTAACGAGGCTTACAAGGATCTGGGAATCAGCTGCGAAGTACAGTATGTGCCTGACGGCGCAGGAATCAACAACGGTAAGCTTCTGTCAGCGATAGCCGGCGGAACAGCTCCTGATCTTCTTATCACAGATAATCCTACAAGTGCATACCAGTATGTTGCTGAAGGCTCTTTTATGCCTCTTGACAGTGTACTCAAGCAGATTGAACTGGACGTTGATTCCTTCTATGACGGCTGCAAGGACGTTATGTACTACAAGGATCAGTGCTATCTGATCCCTCAGGATACCAATGTTATCATGCTCTATTTCAGGCCTGACATCGCAAAGGAGTGCGGACTTGATGTCAGCAATCCGCCTAAGACACTGGAAGAGCTTGATGCATGGGCAGATGCCATGACGGTTGCTGACGGAAGCAATTACTCAAGAATGGGACTTATCCCATGGCTTGATTCCGGAAACGATGCGTTCGTTCTTCCTTTCTTCTTCGGCGCTGACCCTTATATCCAGTCTGAGAACAAGATCAATCTCACCAGTGAAAATATGATCAATTACATGAAGTGGATACAGAGCTATGCCAGCAAGTATGATCCTGAAAAGATCAATGCATTCTCTTCGGGACTTGGCGGAATGTTCTCACCCGACCATCCTTTCATGACAGGCAAGGTCGGCATGACAATCACAGGTAACTGGTTTACCGGTGCTCTTAAGGCTTATGCGCCTGACGTAGAGTACACAGCAGTTCCTGTGCCGGTTCCTTCATACGGAAGAGCAAAGAGCTCAACCTTCGGATGCAACGTATTTGCAATCCCCAACGGAACAGATCCCGACAAAGCAGCTCTTGCAGCTCTTTATATCAAGTTCTGTGAGCAGGGTTCCGTAAACGATGACAACTTCTGCCAGTGGAGATCGATCCCTGTTATCGATGCTGCTTTTGATGATGTAACACTTACCAAGGAAGGTGACGCTATGTACGCAATGGAGCGTGAGATTGCAGCTTCACCCGAAAATGGTATTCCTGCACTTTGCTCAGTTTCGGCAGAGCTCTCAACTCAGTTCCAGACCCTTCGTGAGAATCTTATCTACAACACCTCACTGGATCCTGAGACTGAACTCAAGGCTCTTGAAGAGCAGATGCAGGCGGCCATGGATTCTAAGTAATCAGTATTTGTTTGTTGGAGGAGAAGGTAATGGGAAAAGAACTGCGGGGGTATAAAATCGGCGTTATGCTGCAAAAAGGGCTTGTTTATCTCTTTTTGCTGGTGTTTGCAATGGGGTTTCTTTTGCCGTTTTTCTTCCTCCTTACAGGATCGTTCAAGACTTCAAGTGAACTGTTTTCGGTGCCCTTCAGGTGGCTCCCGAAGCACTTTACTTTGGAAAACTATGTACAGGTATTTACAAAGATTCCGTTTTTCAGATATCTGCGAAACACGATCATAATAGTTGTCCTTAACATGGTTGGGGCGCTTATTTCCAACTCCCTGATCGCTTATGGCTTTTCAAGATTGCGGTGGCCGGGAAGGGACAAGATATTCATGATCGTTATTGCCACCATGATCCTGCCTTATCAGGTTACCCTCATACCGCTCTATCTTATGTATACAAAGATAGGATGGATCGGAACCTTTATACCCCTGACGCTCCCGGGCTTTTTCGGCAATGCGTTTTTTATCTTCCTGATGAGGCAGTTTTTGGTCGGCATTCCAAAAGAGCTTACAGAGTCGGCAAGGATTGACGGAGCTGGAGAGTTTACTATTTTCCTGAGACTGATCATGCCGATATCGAAACCGGTGCTTGCAACTGTTGCCATTATGTCATTCATGAATTCCTGGAAGGATTTCCTGGGACCACTGGTATTTCTTGGAAGCGACAAGCTGTATACGCTCTCACTTGCGGCATCAATGCTGCGTTCCAACCTAAATCCCAACTGGGAGCTTCTTCTGGCCCTGGGAGTTGTGATGGTTCTGCCGGTACTTATCTTGTTCTTTGTACTGCAGAAATACTTCATTCAGGGAATAACGATGAGTGGTATCAAAGGCTGAGGGCAGAAAGGGAGCAGGTTTGACAGGTATGAAGAAATTCGGAGAAAAGTTTTTTGCAGAATATGTTCACTCCAAAGCGCGTAAAAAAGAGGCTTTGCATGGGCTTTTGTTTGTGCTTCCGTGGATAATCGGATTTTTGGCATTCACCTTATATCCGATTATCAGCTCGCTTTATTACTCGCTTTGTAATTACAACGTAATAGGAAAGCCGACATTTATCGGCTTTGCCAACTATGTGAATCTCTTCAAGGACAAGACATTTATAAAGGCATGTATGAACACTGTGTACATGATCGGCATCGGTGTTCCGGTAACTACCTTTACTGCGGTTTTGGTTTCGCTTCTTCTTAACAACAAGAAGCTGAGGGGAACAGACTGGATGAGAGTAGTGTTCTTTATTCCTACTCTTGTCCCGACTGTTGTGGCATGTCTTTTGTGGATATGGGTCATGCAGCCTGACTCGGGTATCGTGAATACCGTGCTTGGGTATCTGCATATTCCGGGACCGGGATGGCTGAGTTCTCCAACCTGGGCTAAGCCCGCATTTATCCTGATGATGATATGGACCTGTGGAAACGCCATTATCATCTATCTGGCAGGACTTCAGGATGTACCTGAAAGCCTGTATGATGCTGCAGCCATTGATGGTGCAGGATTCTGGAAGCAGTCACTGCACATCTCGGTGCCGCTGATAAGACCCACGATCCTATACAATGTCACGACTCTTATCATCGGAGTTTTCCAGTGGTTTGCGGAGCCTTACATCATGACTGAAGGCGGACCAAGCAATGCGACAATGTTTTATTCACTTTATCTGTATCAGAACGCATTCTCATTCTTCAAAATGGGATATGCATCCGCACAGGCATGGATTATGCTATTAGTAGCAATGGTAATAATTCTGGTGCTGTTTAAGGTGTTCAAGTTTAACGAAACGGAGATCTGATTTAGATGAAGATAGGAATAATAGGGTGTGGAGTTATATCCAATACTTATATAGGCGATATCAAGCGTCTGTACAGGGATCTGGACATTGCTGCGGTTGCCGATGTAAATCCTGATGCCGCGAGGGCTACAGCTGAGAAGTACGGAGTGTCTCGGGCTGTGGGCGTCGATGAATTGCTTGAGGACAGCGAGATAGAGCTTGTTGTCAATCTGACGCCTCCGAGGTTTCATACGGATATCAATCTTCGTATTCTTGAGGCCGGGAAGCATGTCTTTTGCGAAAAGCCCTTTGCCCTTAGCATGGAGGATGCTGAGAGGGTCATGGAGCTTGCGCGGAAAAAGAACCTTCAGATAGGCTGTGCGCCTGACTCTTTTATGGGAAGTTCTCTCTCAACCTGCAAGAAGATCGTTGATGACGGCTGGATCGGAAAGCCGCTGTATGCCATAACCAATATGCTAAACAGCGGAGTCGAGACCTGGCACCCAAGCCCTGAGCCTTTCTACAAAGAGGGTGGCGGTCCGATATTTGATATGGGCGGATATTATTTTTCCGCGCTGGTATCGATGTTCGGGCCTGTTACATCGGTGCGTGCCATCGGCAAAAAAGGGTTTGAGAAGCGATCAGTTTATGTGGGAAAGCGTGCAGGTGAGAGCATAGACGTGGAAGTTCCTACCACCTATGCCGTCCTTTTGAATTTTAAAAACGGATTTCTTGCGAACATGAATTTCAGCTTTGACGTATTCAGGACCGAGATGCCGATGTTCGAGGTGTATGGCACGGACGGAACTCTTTTTGTGCCGGATCCCAACATGCACGGCGGAAGGCCAAGGATATTCAGAAAAGAACAGAAGCTTGCGGAATGCTTTGGCGGAGACGGAAAAGGTGCTGCGGATATCTGCGAGGTTCCGGAAATGTTCCAGAACGTCGGTGAATATGTCAGAGGAATCGGTGTGCATGATCTGGCTGAGGCGATCAGGGAAAGCAGAGAGCCCGTGGCAAATGCAAGGCTTGCGCTTCATGTTCTGGATATTATGACAAGTGTAATGAAGTCGGCATCGGAAGACCGGGACGTGGAACTGACCACGACTTATGAATGACAGGAGAGATTTAGATGAGAATTGGAATTTCAACTTCTTTAAAGCACGATACTCCCGCCGAGTGGGCGCAGAAGATGGTGGCAGCAGGCTGCAGGTCTGTGGTGTTTCCCGTGGATTATACCGCACCGGATTCGCTGATCGCGGATTATGTTGCTGAGGCCAAAAAGAATGACCTTCGGATCGCGGAGGTCGGTATCTGGAAAAATGTATTTGCAATTGATGCTGCCGAGAGGGAAGAAGCGAGGCAGAGAGCTCTTGCGCAGCTTCGTCTGGCAGATGAGATAGAGGCGGATTGTGCAGTCAACGTGGCCGGCACCTGGGGAGGACCTCTGTGGGACGGCGGCTATGAGGAGAACTACGGGGATGAAGCCTTTGACAGGATTGTAAAATACATACAGGATCTCATAGATACAGTCAGGCCAAAGCACACCACATACAGCATTGAGGCTATGCCATGGATGTATCCGACAGGCCCCGACGAGTATCTGAGGATGATAAGGGAAGTTGACAGGGCAGAGTTTTCCTGCCATCTGGACGTGGTCAACATGATCAACTGCCCTGAGAGATATTTCTTTTCCGGAGATTTCCTTGATGAGGTCTTTGATAAGATGGGAGGGTATGTAAAGAGCTGCCATCTCAAGGACATCAGACTCAGGGATGAGCTTACTTTCCAGCTTCAGGAAGTGGCCTGCGGAGAGGGAACTCTTGATATCGGCAAATACATGCGCCTTGCGGATAAGTGCGATCCTGACATTCCAATGATCATCGAGCATCTGAACACGGATGAAGAATACATGAACAGTCTTTCCTATGTTAAAGAGATCATGGCAAAAAACAATTTGAAATAATGCAGGAGGACTAATAATGGCAATCGGAACAAAAGGCGTTGTACACATCGCTTTTGTTGTTAAAGATATTGATGCAGTTGTTGATAAGTGGAGCAGATTATTCGGCCTTTCGGAAAAACCGGATATATGGAACATTCCGGGGCCGGAGGTTGCACCGACTCTCACAAACGGGAATATCGAGCTCTACAAAAACTGCAGGATAAGTGTTATAAAACTGGACAATCTGGCTTTGGAGATTGTTCAGCCCGGGGATGAGCCAAGTCCATGGAAGACTTATCTGGAAAAACACGGCGAGGGCTTCCAGCACATGGCGTTCCTGGTGCCTGATGAAGAGGAAGCAAGGCAGACCATCAAGGAGGTGTGCGGAGCTGAGTCCGAGTATCACATCGGATATTACCCCGGACAGGCATATATGTTTTTTGATACCTTCGATGCCTTAAAGAGCGAGCTCAACATCAAGGTTGATGGCGATTACAAGGGAATCATCGAAGATCTTAACAAGCAGATAAAGGAGAATCAGAAATGAGTTTGAAAGAGATTTTGAGTTGCGCAAAATTCGCTCAGGTGGGTTTTGTGGTTAATGATATAGAGGAGACAAAAAAACAGTACAGTCTGCTGTTTGATGTTTCTGCACCGGAGACACAGCCCGGAGGTGATTATGAGGTTACACAGACGACAGTCTTTGGAAACCCTGCTCCCGAGGCCGGATGTAAGCTGGCGTTTTTTGACATGGCACCCGGAGTTCAGCTTGAACTCATAGAGCCCAACGAGGCACCTTCAG
>JAEEGF010352699.1_pt1 | contig 10119 bp, 3 predicted proteins | sample 9134171 | NCBI WGS metagenome assembly JAEEGF01 (sample SAMN16246542, study PRJNA631951) | gut metagenome | biome: gut microbiome; feature: rumen; material: AP-attached | host: Bos | place: Iran: Karaj | collected 2018-10 | reverse complement strand
TGATGATCGTGTTCATTTTGTTTCTCCTTGCTTCTTCACTTGAAATTTCACAACCCATTCCAACTACGAGGCTATCGCCACATTAATGCGATAAGGGTTGCATGGCGAATACTTTACCAAAAAATCAGACATTCCTCCACTCCGAATCTCGGCACTGACCGGGGAAGGCGGCTTTCTTCTCCGCCGCCCGTCGCTTGATCGCCGCCCGTTCCTTGCGCGAAAGATTCCATCCCCATTCATCCACCTTCTCGTCAGGCATTATCCGTTCCATTAACTTCGCAAGGCTCCGCCCCTGTGGCGTCAGCTTCCCGTCCTTGCACATCCCACGTACCGTCTCACGGGCCAACTCATCCGCCATTGCAGGAATCGTCTTCTCGTTGTCTGTTTTTACCTTACATCGAGCCATTTCTCACTCCATTCGTCTGTTCATCTAATAGCATTCACTTCTCACATAATCATTTTCTACTCTCACACTTGAACCGGCTTCTGTCCATACAAGCTTTCTCGCATCTGAAAAGCCGGAAACGAATTCTGTGTTACAAGATAATCAAGAATCGAAATAAGGCAATCTCGAATTCCTATATCAGCATTAATCTCTTCAATCCTTTTTTCAATTAAGGGGATCAGTTTCTCAAAGCTACTTCTGACACTTCTGGCATTATCGCCACCATAATCATATTCATCCTGTGACTGAATGATAATCTTGTCAATCCACTTCAAAGACGGCAATAAGAAACGCTTTCCTGGCCCACATATGAACTTGACAATAGAAACAGCAAGATGACGATGGCTCCCACATTGCATAATCAGCGAATCAAAATAGGTTAATATAGCCTTATCAGCACCAATCCAAGCACGTTCATCGCCCTCCCAATACAAGGGGGTCAATGCAATAACATCGAGAACTTGTTGACCGTCATAATGGCCACAAGATTCGCTCGCCAGCGCCCCCGCAACAATTGGCAATAATCCATTCCAAAGCTGCCAAAAGTTATCTGTCTGTTGTTGGTCATATTGCGCAACTAATAATTTGTCAAGCAGTTCTGGTTTTTGCAATGCACGAGGTACTTTTGCAAGTTCACTCAAAAGTGCCGCACGCCCACCGGAAGACATATTAAGCGCGCAATATCCCAATTGCTTCATATACGATCTTCCCATTTGTGTAAGATATAAGTGTTCGCTTGTGCAACCATTCTTGCGCTCGTCGCTAAAAAGGAATTCTAACACATGCTTAACATCTGCAATAATTACATGCTCGTCTTCTATCTCTAGTTTCGTCGGAAAATAAAAACCTATAACATTACAGGATAGATGAGACGCTTCTCTATCTGTTGTCCGAGTCGTAAACCAATGACGCGCCCAAAAACTCCGAGCATATGTACCTTGACTATTTAGACCTGTCCAATGAGGCATCGGTGCCATCCACCTATTTACTTGCAACCACGAAGGTGCGCTAACATGTACCATCTTTAAGATCTTACAAAGACCAACGCGTATCTTCCAGATCAACGAGCCAGCGCCAGGTGTCATTAAATATCGCATGTAGGATTGATAATGCAGAAAGTGTCGCCGATACGCACTGATCGCCCATTTCCTAAAACGCCTATCTCCTGTGCGATCACAATAAACTCGTACACCTGCCATTCCCCAATCACATATACGATCCCCACCAAGAACATCATTATAATCTTCATTTAATAAAGCCATAATAAACCGCTGCCGTACATTATATCGCCTCCACCACCCCAAGTGCGGCAAAAGGTACGGCATGGCAAAAATAGCAACATTGATACGATCCCACCTTACAGGCCTATAATGATCATCAAATATCAAATCTAAAGACGAAAGCAAAATCCGTTCACAAGCTTTGAGCAATTCCTTCGACAATTCATCAGAATGAAACATTATCAAAGCTGCCGCCGTCGCTCTAATCGCAGTCATATTCACGACATCTGAACTGTCCACGACAAACCCTGATTTATCTATAAGCCACTGGAAATCCTTCAAGACATTTCTTAAATCACTGTACTCATCATCTGTTGACGGCAAATGTCCCTGAACACGCTTATCACCCCATTGCGCTAGTTTTATCATCCTAATCGTATCTGCTGAAGTAGCAATGCTTTCCTTCTGACGTTCCATCATATCATCACTCAATATCGGTTCTGCTGAAACAAGCATTTGCTTGGTCTTATTATCAACAGTCACTTTTAGATTCTGACGCCGAACATCAATACGCGTTAGTCTAAACTTATCTTCCAGCGACAAATCGTCCCATCCCACTGCATACTCATCTAATATCTTATGTACCCTTGCCTTGAGATCCGGAACAACTTTGGAAGCAACAACTTGATATTGCCAAATCACATTCTCAAGATTTACTTTACGGACAGGGTGCTTGTCCGCCTCATCGCGAAAATAATCATGCTCTCGTTTAGGGAATGGGAATATGACACGAGACATGTCTTGCCTCAATTCCGCGAAATGCCGCTGGAAATCATACAAAAGCACCTTACGCTCTGCTATTAAAACTAGCCCAATCTTTACAAACTCCATAGGATGCGCCATTACAACGCTAGCAACAACAGCCGTTAACGATGCCGATGTCGATCGTTGCAATAATAACCACAAGATGCATTCGCAAAACTCATCGCATGCACGAGTCTCTACCAAATCAAGTAGATACTTCTCTAAGGCCATGTGCATAGCTTTCAGCAAATATGGCACAGGTTCCCCGTAACCCTTATCCCTATAACAATCCCAAAGCCCAAATGAAATCTTCTGTTCAACCTTCTTGCCGTCTGGCATAATTAAGGTGATGACATCAAACCTCTTGGCGTCAAAGCGAGCAGCATCCTCAACACACGTATTCACGAAATCAATAACAAAAACAATAGTCTTTATAGGATCAACCTTAAGCAATAAATAAGTAGGCCCTTGATATACGCTAGGAGGAAAATACTCAGAACGGTATTCGCCCAAACCATATTCAACTTCAATTCTGTCAAGTTCATGGTAATGCTCATGCGACTTACGCTTTTGACGCCAATACGCCCAAGCAACATCTCTTACAAGCTTTGGGAAATTCTGAATAGCAACAATGCACGGCACATTTAACGAATCATGCAATAGTCGTTTACAAGCCACGTCCAACACGGCGTTGCGCTTATCAGGTTCCTCTGTAATGTGTTTTCGGATTTGCACCTCAAAATTATTTTTATCACAAGCACTTGTAGCCAATATCAAATCAGCCAAAAGTTCTCTCCAACGGTACGAATAACCATATCTTGGCGTACCGAGTTCTACGGCTTTCCATGCAAAATTGGAACAAATGCTTCCAGTGCCATCTTCTGGATTTGCCAATGCCCAGTCCTGCATCAGTAACAGTAATGTGGGCGTTTCAATTTCCTGCAACGCTATTTGATTCAAACATGAAAAAACAATAATAGCCCGCCACGAAAGACCTTCTGGTCTTCGCCGATTACCTAACAAAGGAACCGTATCAAGCCCACGTCCAAAACTATATACACCAGCTATAATACTTTCTAGAACAAATGTCCCCTTCGTAAGCAGTGTCTTAGAGTAGCACTTTAAAAACTTTCCGATGTGCTCAGAACGGACCAATGCCAAAATCAGATCACTTCGCAATATATCACTCTTGGTCGCAATGAGCATTGTTAGAAAAGGATCCTCCTCATCCTCGCCCATCCCAGCAAGCCGTTGTTCGACCTGTAATTGAAATCCACGACGTAAACCATGCGATGACGCGATGTATTTCTCAAATTCTTTGAATCCCAACTCTTGTAGTTTTCCATCCAAGATCCTAACAATAGCCCATTCCTCATAGACATCATGTGTAATGATAAATCCTGTGGAATTCTCCCTTGGCGCTATAATTCCCCTTTCCACCAAATGTTTCGTATCTTCTGATGGCGAACTGATATTCAAAACACGAACGTCTTTCTCCAACTTTTCTTCGACATATTCACAAAATGTTTGACCTGCTGTATCGGTTGGAGTATCGTCAAGAACGAAATGGGACCAAACGGACTCCTGAAACGCCTTCAATGACTTGGCTTCACTTAATTGCTTACATGACAGATACGCTGACAGATTAAATGAGACACGAATGGCATCACGCATTTGGATATTCGTCGGGAGATTAAAATTGTATCTAACGCTCAATGCTTTCAATTCATCCACACTTATTGGACTAACATTCAATACTTCCAATCCAGTCCCCGGTAAGAATGTTTGAAAATGCGAAACTATTTGCTTTTCAAAAATCGTTCTTGTCGTTAAGACAATCTTCCACCCCGCACCAAAGAACCTATGTAAGACCATTAATAATCCAGACAATTCTTGCCCTGTTACCAACTTTTCAGCAGAATCCACAACCAGAACACAGCTTTCATACTTCTCTGATGTCATCTTAAAGAAGTCTTCCAAGGTCGCATGCCATGATTTGGACATGTCGGCGTCACAAAACTGTTCAATAACCTCATGCGGTTGCAATACGACCGCAAGAAAACTATTTGTCGTGTATTTGCTAAACCAGTCTTTTACAATTGCTGTTTTTCCAACCCCACCGATACCACTTATTATCGTTATCGTCTGAATGTCACTCTTGACAAGTCGATCCAACTCATGTTGATGTTCAATGTGAATGTCTTCCCCGTTAAATGGTATTGTATTTCGGATAAAAGACAATCGTGTGGCGGTAATCCCCATTAGTAGCGAAAGAAAACTCCACAAATCTGGGTTTGGATCAAAAAAATGACGCGCAACTACCTGAAGTTCATCACAAGCCAAAACTGTTTTAAAACGAGAAGTGCCAAACCATTCTATCTCCAATCCCTTTTCATTTGCCGTTGCCTCGGCGTCTTTCATCCATTGAGGCTTTTGGTTTTGATCAACGCCTTTTGAAACGCTCGGAGGATCAATCGGTAAGAAAAAGAATATCTTTTGAACTCGGGTGTTATGCGTTCTAGTCGCAATAATCGAATCAAGGATGTCCTTTTTCTTCTGCGGAAGATTGTCAGTATAAAACTTCGCTTGGAAACCAGTGTATTTACCTTGAAATAAAACGTCCTCTGTCTCTATGCCTGCATGGTCACCATAACTAAAGACCCCTGTTTCAACACAACAAATGTGACAGAAAACATAAAGGCACAACTCTTGAAAAGAGCTAGTCTCTTTCCCTGCGAATTTTGCCTTAAAGACCTGCCATGAAACCTCGGTCATGAAGCACTTTCACTCCATCGGCTTGATGAGGGATTCGATGAACTTCTGCTCGGACTTGGTGATGCCGTATTTCGCGTAGAGCTTTTCATCGGTCCACGGCTCAGAGAAATCCTGCATAGGAACAAAATCATAAACTGGACGCATGGCGTGTTGCGTAGATTTCTTAAGCATTACCAGAAACCTGAAAAGACGTGTTGAAATGTATCCACACAAGTTCTCGCATTCCTTACGATTTGCAAGAGGGCCAAAGCACAAATACGTCTCAGTACAAACGGCGTCCTTGTGACCAATAAACGGATAGCCAAGCACCTGATAGGGGAACTTGCCTCGTTCACCATACGCGGCAGCAATGAAAACTTTAGGGGATCGAATTAACTCCATGTTCTTACGGACAGAGTCGCGTCCAATATAGCCCATTTTCCTAACTCCGTCTCCGTAATAATAGATTGGCACACAACCATCAAACTTGCCCGTAACTATTTTCGGCTTTATTCGCTTGTACGAACCTTCTACGCGCATGTCATACCCAAAAGGATCGTTTGCCGACAAAATTTTCGATATGGGCTGAAAATCTATGGCCAGAATCTTTCCTAAAATAGCCACGGCCTCATTAAAACGGATGAACGAATCTCCTAATGCCCCCTTCAAATATCTGTTAGATTCCGAGACCTTGCCATTAACGTGAGATACAACATGGCATTCCCCTTCGTTGGTGTTATCCCACTTAAAATAACTCACACCACCGGACAAATCTATATCAGGGAAGCAATCGTTGGTATCATAAAAATCATAAAGCTCAGATATACGCCTGTCATTCAGCATTGTTTCACGGAATGAGTCAAGTCCGCGCCCACCGGAGAACCAACGTGATGGAGTAATTAACGTCACCAAACGTGGGCCTGCGTTCACAGCCAGTTGGACGAATTCCTGATAAATCGGCATGGCGCTTGAAGCATGCCCCCCGTCGTCTTTTTGGTATGGGGGATTACCAATAACCCCAGCGACTGTGAAGTGATTTCCTCCAGTAGATACTTTGTCGTTCATGGTGATTTTCCTGAAAGGTTTTTTCTGGGTGAGAAGAAGTTTGATTCGTTCGTAATCGATTTCACCGTCTGCGGTCTTGACTTCCAGCAAGTCGTATGAGGTGAAGTTCTCTGCGATGTTGTCAAGGTTCAGACCAAGTGCTGCATAGACGTTGCGCGTAAACTCGTATGCGTGAGACGATGTCGGGATCGAAAGGATCAGATTGCTGACGTCGATATTCGGGTCGATCTGCTTGTAGCGCTTGTAGAGCGCAATCGCGAACTCCCCCGCTTTGCTGGCGATGTCGAGAATCTTCTCGCCGCTTTTCGCGATGCGCTTCAGCTCGGCAGCGGGGAAGAGCGCGACCATGTCGTCAGCAATCTTCTCCGGCGTCATGATTTCGGAAACGCCAAGGCGGTCGAACTTTCGAATGGCCGTCTGCGCGCGTTCCAGCGGCTTGAGCGAATCATCGCGCGAGAGCGTATTCAGATTGCTGATCTTATAGTCCCATTCGGAAAGGATAAACCTGTTGAAATGCTTCTGGATGGCCTTGAGAGCGGGCTTCGTAATCTCCAGATTCTGTGAAATCCTCGCGTTGTCGCCAGTGTCCATGCAGGCAATGATGTCTTCGACCGAACAGACCTTGCTTTTCGTGAGGAATGCGAAGAAGAGAAGCCGTGCATAATACGCCCGGAACTTGTCCTCGAATTCTGCCAACTCCTTCTTCTCGTCAGAAGTTGTCGGCGTGGCGTTTCCGGCCGGAGTCTCGCCATTGGCTGCCTTCTTCAGGATTCCAGCCATGTCCTCCAAGTCTTGACCCTCGCCCTTGTGCGGATCGAGGGTAAGACCGCCCTTGCTGCCAAGAGGGCTCTCCTTCATGATGGCCGCAAGCAATTCCTTGGACTTCGCCGCCGCCGCAACATCGACCGGCATTTTCGACGCTTCGTCGGTCACTCCGCGATTGCGAGAATAAGCCGAAACGGCCTTCATCACGTCCTCCGCCTCGACGCGACGAATCTTCCCGGCTGTCACGCACACGATAGGCGAAACTGCAAGTTCGGCGGAAATACGCGCTTTGAGCTTCGTGTTACCGGCCTTGTCCTCATTGGCATTGTATATCTTGGACTTCTCCTCCTGCATCTCAAACAGACGCGCCGGATCGAAATCCACAAGAATTGTCTGGGGCTTCTTGTTGAACTTGATCACGTCTTCGCGGCCGTTGGGAAGAACCGTTTTCATCTCCGGCACGAACTGGTTTTGCAGACGGAATATCGCCTGATCGTATTCCTGCGGGGAAGACGTGTCCTTGAAGTAGAGCATCGTGTCCCATTCGGGAACGGTCGAACCGGTCAACATGCGGTTCACGGTGAGCGTCAGAGTCTTCTTGCCTTCCTTCTCGCAATTGCCAATCGCCTGCTTGACGCCCTCGACATTCGCATACTCGGGCGGCATGTCGTGTCCGGCGATGTTGATAATCTGATACTCGGCAAGATTCTTGAACGTTCCCTTTTTGCTCTCGCGGGCAATCAGCGCGGCAAGGGCGTCGCAAGAGGCGCAATAGGGAAGCACGCAGACCAGGTGACGGCACATCATGCCGTTCTTGATTTTGTCGTAGTCAAGGAATCCCAGCAGATCGTCGTCTTCCTTGCTGCCGTCAATCACTTGGAAGAGTTCCCGTATCTCCTTTTCGAACTTGAATCTCCTGTGACTACCATCTTCTTGGGGCGTGATGCTTTCGGGTGCGAAGAAAGCCGAGAACGCATATGTTGTTCCGTCCTTACGCAATGCCTCAAGCCGCATCCGAGCGGATTTACTTGGATGAAACGCAAAGCGGATCATCTCCGGGAAGCCGAAATACGGATTGTCCCATTCGCGGTATTTATCGTCAAGTATGTGTTCGTCGTTCCACTTCTTCTGCTCATTGGCAATATCGGTGAACTGGCAGAACGCGATGATGTCCTTCTTGTCAAACTCGCTGCCCATCAGGATTCGGTACGGAGTCCCGGAAAGGTGAAGCGTCACGTTCACCTTGAACGCCTTGATGGCCGCATCCATGTTTTCGGCGTTTTTGCTGTCCTCCCCGTCCTTGCCGGAAGATTTGTCCGCCACATAGCTCTTCGTCTTGCGGAGGATCTCTCCGTATTTGCCAGCACGAGCGCCGTAATGCGTCTCATCGACGATCAAAAGGTCGATCTTCTTGTTGAACAGATCCCGATGCCTCTCCTTGATCGTGGCCGTCTGCAAATCTTGGAGCGTGAGAAATATGACAACCTTCTTTCCCTTGCGCCGCAAGCTCGAAACGATTTTGTCGTTCGTCTTTAGGTCTTTGCCGGAAAGGAATTCGTAGTCGTTCCGGAAGTTCTCGGCGCTCTCAACTGTCTTCTTCCATTCGGCGCAGACATCTGCCTTTGCAGACAGGACGAGAACGATGTTCGCACCATCGCCGTCGTTCATCGTCTTGGCACAGCACAGGGACGTAAACGACTTGCCAAAGCGCATGACGGCGTACATGAGCAGGTTTTTCCGTCCGGCCGCAACCGCCGCCTTGAACTTCCTTACGGCGGCGTCTTGGTTGGGACGCAGATCCCACATGCCCGTTGAAGGGAATTTCACGCCTGTGGGGAGTCCTTCCGCCACGCTGTAGAATTGATACCGCTGTCCCTTTGTTTCGAAATCGTGGCGGATGTCGCCAATCGCCGCCTTGACATCGCCCTTGGTGGCGCCCTCAAAGAACTCGTTTGAATAATAGACGCCCGGGAACGTTCCCCGTGCAAGTCGTGCGCGTTTTGCGGTCGTCTCCAAATAGACATGGACGGAATAATCCCTGAAGAACACCTCCCCGATCTTGGCGGAATCGTCGAACTCGCGTTTCAGATGGGGGAAATGTTCACGCCACTCGTCCAGGCGAACGTCCACGGGACGGTAGGTGTCACCGACCTTCAAGTAGTTGGGTACGGTGTTAGTGGTGAAGGCATAGATGCGCGGCTCGACTCGGCCGACGATCAACTCGCCCAAAACGGATGTATCTGTCATTGCTGTCCCCTTCTTTCCTTTTCCACGCATTCCCTGTCCCTATGCAGATAATGCCAGACGAATTCATACGGCTCGCCGGTTTGCCAATCCATGATCTTGCAATAGGTACCGTTGTGGAGTTCCGCACCGTCAAGGATATGTTTCTTTGCACAGCCGGGGCAGGGTTTCGTCAACGGTTGAGTTTGTTCCGACAATTCTTTTGGCTCTTCGGTGGCAAACAAATCCGGCTGTACGGCTTTAGGCTTCTTGGGAACTACGATCTCGTCATGGCAACTTAGCGGAACAACGAACTTCAACCCGTCCATCTGCCAGACGTTCCAGCTCACGATTCTGGCGAGTTCCAGGAGCGTGTCGTGGTCAACGACGGCATGGCAGTAGTACTTGTAGTATTCGAGGATGGTGTAGAGGATGTTCTCGCGGGCGATGAGCAGATTATCGCCCTGCCATTCAAAAGCAAGGACGCCCTTAAGTGCGACGATGGCCCATTCGAGCCACTTCTTCGGATTCCTGACGCCGACGTTCTCGGTGACGACGCGGAGCTTCCTGTCGAGGATGCCGATGCGTTCGGGGATGTCGATCACTTCCCCCGTCGTGGTATCATAGCGGCTGACAATAAACGGGGCCTCACCGCAGGTAATTTCCATGCGGACTTCCCTTACGAACGTCTGCCAATCCCCCCCGTCCTTGCCCGGGAAAGGAATACGTTTCTTGTTCGCCTTCCACGACTTGTGTCCCTCGATCGTAAAAGGCGACTTCTCCAGACCGAACCACGCCGCATCCATCAGGTTGTTCATCGCGTTGCAGATCCAAGACGGCGTA
>JAEEGF010344414.1_pt1 | contig 10119 bp, 7 predicted proteins | sample 9134171 | NCBI WGS metagenome assembly JAEEGF01 (sample SAMN16246542, study PRJNA631951) | gut metagenome | biome: gut microbiome; feature: rumen; material: AP-attached | host: Bos | place: Iran: Karaj | collected 2018-10 | reverse complement strand
ATCGTCGGGGAGAGGAGCGAGCCGGGAAAGCGCCGCACGGTGCTGTACGGCGGCAGGGGCGGCAAGGGCAACGCACGGTTCGCTACGGCGACCAAGCAGGCGCCGCGCTTTGCGCAGAACGGGATCAGGACTGAGGAGCGGCAGGTCGAGCTGGAGCTCAAAACGATCGCGGACGTCGGCATCATCGGACTGCCGTCCGTCGGCAAGTCCACGATCCTCTCCGTGCTGACGAGCGCGAAACCGAAGATCGCGGCGTACCACTTCACGACGCTGACGCCGAACCTCGGCGTGGCGACGCGCTACGACCGCTCGTTCGTGATGGCGGACATCCCGGGGCTTATCGAGGGCGCCGCGGAGGGCGCGGGGCTCGGGCACGACTTTTTAAGGCACATCGAACGCACGCGCATCCTCGTGCACGTGTTGGATGCGTCCGGCAGCGAAATGCGCGATCCGCTGGACGATTACGAGAAGATCAACGGCGAGCTTGAAAAGTTTTCCGACGCGCTTGCGGCTTTGCCGCAGGTCGTCGCCTGCAATAAGATGGACATCCCCGGCGCGGAGGAGAACCTTGCACGCATCCGGGAGGCGCTGGAGCCCGCGGGCGTTCCGGTGTTCGCAGTGTCCGCGGCGACGGTCGAGGGCTTCGGGCCGATGCTGGACCGCATCGTGCAAATGCTTGACGCGCTGCCGCCGGTACGCGTTTACGACGAGGCGGAGCTGCTCACCGGCGCGCAGTATGAAAAGGGCTTCACGGTGCACCGCGACGACGCGGGCGTTTATGTGGTCGAGGGCGGCGATGTGGAGCGCATCCTCGATACGACCGATCCGGAGGATGATGTTTCGATGCGCCGTTTCCAGCAGCTTCTGATCAAGACGGGCATCATCTCCGCGCTTCGCGAAATGGGAGCGAGGGACGGAGACACGATCCGGCTCGGCGAATGGGAATTTGATTTTACGGACTGAGAAAGGGGTATACTATGACGGGAAAAGAACGTGCGGAGCTCCGCAAACAGGCAAACACGCTTACCGCGATCTTTCAGATCGGCAAGGAAAACATCACGGAACCGCTTGTAGAGGCGGTCGACGCCGCGCTCAAAAAGCGTGAGCTCATCAAGCTTTCCGTGCTCGAAACGAGCGAGCTCTCGGCAAAGGAAGCCGCGGAGCAGCTTGCGGAAGCGACAGGCGCCGAGGTCATCCAGTGCATCGGCAGAAAGCTTGTGCTGTACCGGCAGAAGGAAGAGGAATAAACAGGATTATTCCAAAGATACAGCGAAAAAAACGCCGCCGTTCCGGATCGGGATCCTTTTCGGACGGGCGGCGTTTTGCGTATGACAGGGGAATTGAACGAAAGGTGAAACATGTTTGGTGCTGAAAATTCGCAATCTGGTCAAATCCTACGGAAACGGACCGCGTGCGGTCGACGGGCTGACGCTTTCGGTCGGGGAGGGGGAGATCTGCGGGTTCATCGGGCATAACGGCGCGGGCAAGACCACGACACTCAAGTGTATTTCCGGCGTCCTGCCGTTTGATTCGGGCGAGATCCTCGTCGGCGGGATCGACATTCAAAAGGATCCGATGGCGGCGAAGCGCATTATGCGCTGCGTACCGGACGAACCGGAGCTCTATCCGTTTCTGACGGGGATCGGGTATCTGAACTTTCTCTCAGATATCTACGGCATCGACGGGACGGCGCGGCGCGCGCGCATCAAACGGCTCGCGGACCTGTTTGAGATCGAACCGAAGCTCGGCGATCTCATCGGTTCGTTTTCATCCGGAACGCGCCGCAAGCTGGCGCTGATCGGCGCGCTTGTGCAGCAGCCGAAGCTTCTGCTGCTCGACGAGCCGTTCATGGGACTCGATCCGAAGGCGGCGCACACGCTGAAGGGCGTCATGCTTCAACTGATCGGATCCGGCGGCGCGATCCTGTTCAGCACGCATGTGCTCGAGGTCGCGGAAAAACTGTGCAGCCGGATCGCGATCATCAAAAACGGCAGGCTGGCCGCGGAGGGACCGACGAACGAGGTGCGCGGCGACCGCTCGCTCGAGGAGCTGTTTCTGGAGCTGGAGAACGCATGAAACCGCTGCGAACGCTCATCGGACTGTATCTGAACGGCGTCTTTCGGATCTCGGTGATCCGGCATTCGCGGGACGCGCGGGAACGCAGACAGGCGATTTTCGGCATCGTCGCGGTCGGGACCGTTGCGATCGTCTACGGCGGTATGTCCGGCGCAATGACGGCGCAGATGCTCACTGCCGGGATCGAGGCCTACGTCCCGATCCTGATGACAGCGTCGACGGCAAGCCTGTTCACGCTTGCGACGGCGTTCGCGCAGGGCAGCGCGGCGCTGTCCGGCTTTTCGGATCTTGACACGCTGCTTTGCATGCCGATCAAAACGTCGGTGATCGTGCTTGCAAGACTGTTCTCGCTGTATTTCACCGAAGCGGTCACCTGCTTCGCGTATCTGATCCCGTGCGGCGCGGTTTATGCGATCCTTGCGCAGCCGGATTGGCGGTTCTATGCGGCGTTTCCCGTGACGGCCCTGCTGCTGCCGGTCGTGCCGACCGTGCTCGGCAGCGGCGCAGATCTGCTGCTGTCCGCCGCGTTTGCGCGAAGCAGGCATCGGAAGGGCGTCACCGCGGCGGTCAAGATGATCGTTCTGATCGGATTCGTTGTCCTTGCGTATCTGTTTCCGCAGATGGGCGAGCAGTTTATGACCGCGCCGCAAAGGGCGGCGGAGACGGCGGAGCGGATCTATCCGCCGGCGCAGTGGTTTGCAAGAGGGGCGACGGGCGAGCCTGCGCTTGCGGCGCTGTTCGTACTTGGCTCAGCGGCGATCGGCGCGATGTTCGTTCTGGTATTGGACAAAACCCTGCTGCCGCTGCACGACCGTTCTTCCGCAGAGTATCACGCGAAGGGTTACCGGCTCGGCGCGCTGAAGCGCAGCGGCGTCCTGATGGCGATGGTCACGATCGAGCGCCGGCGGTTCTTCTCGAGCGCGGCGTGGGTCGTCAATACGGTCTTCGGTTCCGTGCTGATCGCGGTGCTCGGCGTTGCGGGAGCTGCGCTTTCCGGTAAGCTCGCTCCAATCCTGCGGGATCCCGCCGTAAAATCCTATGCGGTTCCGGCTGTTGCCGGCGCGCTGACCTTCTGCGCGACGGTCTCTCCGACGACGAGCTGCGCGATCTCGATGGAGGGGATGGCGCTCTGGATTTCCAAAACACTGCCGGTATCGGCCAAACGCTGGCTTTCGGCCAAGCTTCTGCTGAATCTTCTGCTGGTGGGGCCGTCGCTTTTGCTTGCGACGGTGCTGCTGCTTGCGTTCTACCGCGATCGCCTCGACCCGCTCGATATGCTCGGGATCGTTCTGCCGCAGTTTTCGTCGCTGCTGTTTGCGACGGCGCTCGGGCTTTTCGTCAACGCGAAGATGCCGCGGCTTTCCGGGAAATCGGACACGGAGGTCGTAAAGCAGAGCGGTCCGGTGCTCGTGATGCTGCTCACGGGGATCGGGCTTGCCGGTTTGACGGCGCTTCCGACGCTTCTTTCGGGAAAAATATGGCTCATGATCGGCTTTGCGGCGGCGATTTTCTGCGCCGCAGCGGCAGCGTATCTGCATCTTATGAAAAATGCGGAACAAATTCGCCGGAATTTGTAATAATAACGTGACAATTATGACACATTGATGTTATAATATGTGTGTTAGAATATGCGTATAAGATTTTTACGGCAGAGTCGCAGGAAAGGAAGGCGATCGGATAGGTGGAATCGACGCTGAACATTCTGAGATCCATTTTCGATGTTTTCAAATCGAGCGGATTGGTAAGCTTCATTTTTGACGTGCTTATCATCAGCATCATACTGTACAAGATCCTGGTATGGACGAAGGAAACGCGCGCGTACCAGGTCCTGAAGGGCATAGGCCTGTTGTTTATCGTCTCGCTGATCGCGAAACAGCTCGGGCTTTGGACGATCTACTGGGTGCTGAACAGCATCCTGAAAAGCGGTTCGATCTTTATCATCCTGTTCATTTTGTTCACGCCGGAGCTCAGACGCGTGCTGGAGCGCATCGGCTCGCACCGGATCTCAAAGCTCGGCAGCCTCGGCGACGCTACGGAAACGCGGCGGATCATTCAGGATCTGAAGCGTTCGATCCTGCATCTTTCCAAACGCCGCGTCGGCGCGCTGCTTGTGTTTGAGCGCCGCTCCGGTCTCGGCGATATCGCGGCGACGGGCATTCCGCTGAACGCGGAGCTGTCCGGCGCGCTGATCGAAAACATCTTCGAGCCGAACACGCCGCTGCATGACGGCGCGGTCGTGATCCGCGGAACGACCGTCATCGCGGCAAGCTGCCTTCTGCCGCTGTCCGACGACACGAAGGTCTCGCGTGAGCTCGGCACGCGTCACCGCGCGGCGCTCGGCGTCTCCTCGGCGTCCGACTGCGTGGTCATCGTCGTGTCGGAGGAGACCGGCGCGATCTCCGTTGCGCGCGAAGGCAAGCTGATCCGCTACCTCGATGAGAAGGCGCTGACCGATACGCTGGACGGCTTGCTTAAAAAGGGAGACGGATTTGTTCTTCCGTGGAACCGCAAGAGAAAGGGGGCGGATGCAAAATGACGAAGCGTCAGAAATTTTTCTCCGCGCTCGGGCGGTTTTTCAAGGACTTTTTCACCAAGAACATCGTGCTGAAGATCGTTGTTCTGCTGTTCGCGATCCTTCTTTGGGGCTTCGTGATCGCGGAGGAGAATCCCGAATATGTCAAGCGGGTCTACGGCGTGGAGATCGAGATCCGCGGCGAGGATATGCTGCAGTCGAAGGGTTGGATGCTGATCGACCGCGGGACCACGTCGACCGACGTTGACGTCAAGTGCCAGATCAGCAAGCACGGCGTGCTGGACGCATCCCGCATTGAATGCTACGTCGATCTGACCAGGATCGCCGCGGCGCGGAGCACAGACGGGGACACGCTGACGGTCCCGCTCGACGTCAAATGCGAGATCGCGTCCGATTTCGGAGCGATCGAAGGCAACACGGTCGAACGCGTCGAGATCACGCTTGCGAAGACGCAGACGCTGAACAACCAGACGGTCGAGGTCAACACGACCGGAATGCTTTCGGACGATCTGGTCATCGACCTGCCGAAGAACGTAACGATCGCCTCGCTGACGGGACAGCAGTCGCAGGTCCGCAAGATCAGCAAGATGAAGGTGACCGTGGATCTGGACGAATTCGCCAAGATGGAGCCCGGCGTCTATGACGTCAACCTGCCGGTCCGGTTCTATGAAAAGGGCGCGGCGGAGCCGTTCGAGTTCGTCACCGGCAACGGAGAACCCATCACGACCGGCGTGCGCGTCACGATCCGCGCCTGCAAGGAGATCCCGATCTCTGTGAACATTGCAACATCGGAGGAATTTGACGAACGGTTCGAATACCAGTTCAGGATCGTCGGCGCCGATAAGATCAAGCTCTGTGCGGACAGACGCGAGATCCTCGATGCGATCAAGAAGATCGAAACGGAGCAGATCTATCTGAAGCAGCTCAAGATCGAGGAGACCCGGAACGTATCGCTGGTCATTCCGAGCGGGACTACGCTTGAGAACGGCACGAGCAGGGCGTCGACGTCTGTCATCATCACCGTGGCCGAGAAGCTCACGAGCGTCGATCTGGAGGTTCCGATCCTGTATTCGGGCGTGAGGGAGACCGTCTATCTGAACGGAGAAGAACGGAAGACCGCGACCATCCGCGTTACCGGAACGTACAGCGCGATCGACGCGCTCAACCCGAGCTGGTTCAGCGCAAGCGTGGCGCTGGAGAATTACATACAGGGAACGTTCCGCCTGCCGATCCGCGTTCTGTTTGACGGCGACGCAGCCGCGTATCAGTACGAACTGATCGACCCGGAGGACGGCTTCGTGGACGTCGTGCTGGAAGAGATCGTGATCCCCGAATCGGAACCGCAGGAGGAACAGGAAACGGTTGAAGAGCCGAATGAATGATGCGGATCCGCGAATGAAGACAGTTTATCTGCAAAACTTAAGAAGAGAGCTCGATGCGACGGACGAAGCGTTCGCCGCTTCGTGCTGTAAAAGGCTCGGCATCCCGCAGGACGCCCTCGTTCGCGTGCGGATCGTGCGGCAGGCGCTGGACGCACGCAAGAAACAGGACATTTTCCACTGCGTTCACGCGGAGCTCACGGTCTCCGACGCGGCGGCAAAGCGGATCATACGGGATCCGAAGCTCAAAGCGGAGCTTGTCGAACCGGCGGCGGAGGGACCGTTCGCGTTCGGCGCGAAGCATCCGGAGGGCCGCATCATCGTCGTCGGCCTCGGTCCGGCCGGATTGTTCGCGGCGCTGACGCTCGCGGAAAACGGGTATCGCCCGCTCGTGATCGAGCGCGGCCGTCCGATCGAGGAGCGCGTGAAGGACGTGGAGACTTACTGGTCCGGCAGGATCCAGGAGCCCGATTCGGACAGCAACGTCGCCTTCGGCGAGGGCGGCGCGGGCACGTTTTCGGACGGCAAGCTGACGACACGTATCCGCGACCCGCACATCGACGGGGTTTTGCGCGAGCTGATCGCGTCCGGTGCGCCGGAGGAGATCGCGTACCTTGCGAAGCCGCACATCGGCACGGACCGGCTTCGGGCCGTGGTCGGAGATCTCCGCAGAAGGATCGGGAAGGCGGGCGGAGAGGTGCGCTTTTCCGCAAAGCTTGCGGATATCCGCGTGACTGACGGCACGGTGACGGCGGCGCTCGTGCGGGAACCGGGCCGCGAAGTCTGGGAGCCCTGTGCGGCGCTGATCCTTGCGATGGGGCACGGCGCGCGCGATACGGCGCGGATGCTGTTTGAGAAGGGCGTTGCGATGGCGCCGAAGGCGTTTGCGATCGGCGTGCGCGCGGAGCATCCGCAGAGCCTCGTCAACGAGAGCCAGTACGGACCGATGGCGAACCACCCGCGGCTCGGCGCGGCGGAATACCGGCTGACCGCAAGGAGCGGCGAGCGCGGCGTCTACACGTTCTGCATGTGCCCGGGAGGGCAGGTCGTGGCAAGCGCGAGCGGGCCGGAGCAGGTGGTCGTGAACGGCATGAGCAACTTTGCGCGCGACGGCAGGAATGCGAATGCGGCGGTCGTCGTGCAGATCACGCCGGAGGATTTCGGTACGCACCCGCTGGACGGGCTCAGATATCTCGACAGGCTCGAGCGCGACGCGTTTCTGCTGGGCGGCGGCGACGGCACGGCGCCCGCGTCGACGGTCGGCGCATTTCTGCGGAACGAGATCTCAAAGTCTTCGCGTTCAGTCGAGCCGACGTACCGGCCGGGCGTGCGCTACACAAGACTTTCGGACTGCCTGCCGGACTTTGTGACGGCGGGCGTTCGCGACGGGATCAGAACATTCGGAAAGCAGCTTAAGGGCTACGACATGGAGGACGCGATTTTGACCGCAGTCGAGAGCCGGACCTCTTCGCCGCTGCGGATCCTGCGCGATTCTGCGATGGAATCCGTTTCGCACAAGGGCCTGTACCCGATCGGCGAAGGCGCGGGGTATGCGGGCGGCATCGTCAGCGCGGCGGTCGACGGCAGGAAAGCGGCGGAGGCAGTGATGCGGATCTACGCGCCGCTCCCATGAATTTCCAAAAATGCAACAAAGATTCGTCATTCTTGTAAATAAAGTTTCAACAAACGCCGATTGGCGTTTGTTTTTTTGTAGTATTGTGCTATAACGGTATCGTGAAAAGCCGCGGGAAAGGAGGACGCATATGAAGCGGACATTCTGTTTTTTGCTCTGTCTTTTGCTGTGCCTTCCGATCCTGCCGGCCGTGCTGCGCTCGACGGAAGCGGCGGAGGAGGAGATCGTCGTGCGCGTGCTCCTGTCCTCCGGCGGCGCGGACGCCCTAACGGTGAAGCTTGCGGGCAAGTACGCCGTCGACGACAAGACCGTCACGAACGGGACCGTGACCGCAAAGATCAAGGACGGCAAGATCACCGTCTCGCATTCGTCCGCGGGCACGCTGAAGTCCTCGACCGGCGATATCCGTCTCAAACGCGTGGGGACCGATGCGTCCACGATGCTCACGTTCGACAACGCCAAGCACGGCACGCGCGTCTATTACGGCGATTTCGTGTTCCACAGCGACGGCGGTACGCTGCGCGTGCTGAATTACGTCGATATGAAGAACTATCTTTACGGCGTGGTCAGCGGAGAGATGTCCGATTCTTCGAAGCCGGACCTTCTGAAGACCGAAGCGATCTGCGCGAAGGGCTTTGCGCTCGCGGAGGTCGAAGCGCGCAAGAGCAAGTATTTCGACGTCTACGACACTACGACTTCGCAGCTCTATTACGGCTACGTGGAGGGGGATAAGAATACGATCGCGGCGGTCGACGCCGTGTGGGAGCAGACGCTCCGCTATAACGGCAAAACGGTCAAAACCTATTACAGCACCGCGAACGGCGGACAGGCGATTACGCCGCGCATCCGCTGGGGCGGCGCCGCGAACGACGGCGCTTACTGGTTCGGCTACGATCCGTTCGATCTTGCGGGATCGAAGAAGAACGTCGTGCTGACCGTCGACGGCGCAAACCCGAAGAATATGGACGAAGCGCTGTATGCGTTCCTGCTTGAGAAGGCGAACGCGAAGGAGATCGTTTCGGTCGATCTGCTCGTCGGCGTGTACGATCCGGACAATCCCTCAGGCACCGCGCGCTATCCGAGCGCGCTCGCGCCGCAGAAGCGTTACGATTGGAAACTCACCGTGAAGGACAGCGCAGGCAAGCAGAAGCAGATCAGCTTCTCCTGCACGCCGGACGAGGTCAAGGCCGCGACCGCGGCAGGCGCGGCGGGCTCGATCTGCTTTGCGGTGCATACCGCAAGGACCGAGTGGAAGCTCGTCTGGGGTGTGAACAGCGGTCACCGCGCGGGACTTTCGCACCGCGGCGCGGGACAGATGGTGAAGAAGGGCTATTCCTACGTGGACGTGCTGAAATTCTACTATCGCGGCGCGACGCTTTACGACGCGGACGGCAGCGCGATCGAATCGACCGCGACCTTTGATTTCACCTACGAGGATGGCGCGACGCCGCTGCCGACGATGTCGCCGACCGCAACGCCCACGGCAACGCCGACGCCGAGCGCAAGTCCTACGCCGAGCGCAAGCCCGAGCGCAAGTCCTACGCCGAGCGCAAGCCCGAGCGCAAGTCCGACGGCAAAACCCACGCCTTCGCCGACGCCCGGCGAATACCTGTTCGACGTGATCGTGGTCTCGACCACACTGAATATGCGGGAGGGTCCGTCGACGTCGTACGCAGTGATCCGCACGCTCCCGCTCGGCACGATCCTCCGGTTCATCGAAGCGGACGCGAGCGGAAAATGGGAAAAGGTTTTTGACGAGGCGAGCGGCAGGACCGGCTGGGTTTCCGAACATTACGTCGCGTATTACGAGCGCGAGCCGCATCCGTATCGGGAGGGCGTGTGCAACGCCGACGATTCCAACCTCCGGTCCGGCCCATCGACGAATTTCACAAAGTTCTGGCCGCTGAACAAGGGCGACAGGGTCTGGGTCTACTATGAGACCGGCAGCGGGTACGGCGGAGACTGGTACTACGTTATGGACTGCGCGACGGGGCAGGGCGCGTTTATCTGGAAGAGCTACATCACGCTCGGAAACGACGCCCCGGAATACCTTCGCGGCGACGCCAACGCTACGGGCGATCTGACGCCTGCCGACGCCGCGCTGATCCTGCGGTATCTTGTGAAACGGAACCCGCTCACCGGTAAAAACCTGCTTGCGGCGGATTATACCTGCGACGGCACGGTGGACGCGGCGGACGCGGCGGCGATCCTGCGGCATATCGTCGGGCTGTAGTAAGGAAATACACAACGGACGAACGGAGCGATCCGCTCGTCTTTTTTGCCCTTTTTGGCGGTTTTTGCTTGCAATCGGAAGAAATGCGGTGTATAATATTTTGGTTAGTTTTTTGAGAGAAAACACAGAGAATCCGAAGAAAAGAGGAGCTTTTATGAATATTCGCAACGTTGCGATCATCGCACACGTCGACCACGGCAAGACGACGCTGGTCGATCAGCTTTTGAAGGACGCGGGCGCGCTGCGCCGCAGCGAGCAGGGGACC
>JAEEGF010121631.1_pt1 | contig 10119 bp, 6 predicted proteins | sample 9134171 | NCBI WGS metagenome assembly JAEEGF01 (sample SAMN16246542, study PRJNA631951) | gut metagenome | biome: gut microbiome; feature: rumen; material: AP-attached | host: Bos | place: Iran: Karaj | collected 2018-10 | reverse complement strand
AAAAAGGTCGGCGCCATCCTGGGGGACAACGTGGAGATCGGCTGCAATACGGTGCTGAATCCCGGCACGGTGGTGGGACGGGGCAGCCGGGTCTATCCCACCTCCTGCGTCCGGGGCGTGATCCCTCCGGCCAGCATTTATAAGACCGGCGGCGAGATCGTGCCCCAAAAGTGACCTCACGGATCCCTGTTATGTATTAAAATAGAGAGGTTTTATCGGAATGAAGCTGAAGAACACCGTGATTCTGATCCTGGCAGCCTGCCTCCTTTTGAGCTGCGGCTGCGGCATGCGCATCGTGGAAAAGCCCCAGTCCTCCGCCCCGGCAATCAGCGTGCAGGAGACCCCGTCACCCACCCCCGCGCCGACTGCGGAACCGACGCCGGAGCCCACACCGGAGCCGACACCGGAACCGACTGCGGAGCCCACACCGGAACCGACGCCGGAACCGGTGGAGCACGAATACCGCCGCGGCTTGTATTCCTTTGACGATCTGGTCTACGAACGCCCGGATTTCGACGGACTCGCCGAAGGCTTTGAAGAGGTCCGCGCCATGGTGGCCGCCGGGGAAGCCGGAGCTGAGGAGATTCGGGAAGCCTACGACCGGATGGACGAGGAGTCCTACAGCGTGAACAACGCCTACGCCATAGCCTCTCTGTATTCCGCCATGGATGTGAATGACGAGTATTATTCCTCTGAAGCGGAGCTCATCACGGAGAAGAGCAGCGAGCTTGCGGTCCTGGCCACGAAGCTGGAGATCGAGATCTACGAATCGGAGCACCGGGACGTCGTCTTCTATGACTGGACGGAGGAGGATTTCGAGAACCTGCGCATTGCGGAAAAGCTCTATGACGACGAGTATGTGACGCTGAACACCCGGCTGGAGGGCATCACCACCGCCTACTGGAACGCCCAGACCGACACCACCGCAGAGTATCGCGGGAAAAGATATACCCGCGAGGAGCTGGAGGAGCTGGATATCGACGAAAACACCTATTATTCGCTCCTGAACGACTATTATCGCAATCTGAACGCCGTGGCGGGAGAGCTCTATCTGGAGCTGGTGAGCATCGAGAAGCGGATCGCCGAAAAGGCCGGATTCGACAACTATGCGGAGTTCGCGTATCAGTTCGAGTATGAGCGGGACTACAGCGTGGAGGACGCGGCCTCGCTTTCCGCGGCGGTGAAGAAATACTGCGTGAATGAGCTGGAGAATCTCTATGCCGGCCTGACCAATGCGGAGCGGATGGGCCTCTCTGCGGCCTTCAACGGGCGTAACCAGCTGGATAAGCGGCGGGAGTATATCGAGGAATACGTGCAGGAGATTTCCCCCGATATGACGGAGGCGTATCACTATCTGGTGGACTATCAGCTCAGCGTCCTGACGGACGATCCCATCAGCCGCGACGGCGCCTATACGACCTTCATGCCCGCCTACGACGTTCCCTTTATCTTTATCCATGAAGAAGGCGGCTTCTATGACGTCACCACCTTCATCCACGAATTCGGCCATTTTTACAGCAATTATCTCGGCGGCAGGGAAACGGCCTATGAGATGAGCCTGGACACGAAGGAGATCTGCTCCCAGGCAAACGAGCTTCTATTCCTGCCTTACTTCGGGAAGTTTTACAAGCAGGACACCTATACCGGCATCGTCAAGTATCAGATGATCAACGCCCTCAGCTCCCTGATCCAGGGCTGCCTGTATGATGAATTCCAGCAGTATGTCTTCTCCCACGACCTGAAGACGGTGGAGGAGATCAATGAGGCCTACTGCGAGATCAGCCGCTCCTACGGGATGGGCGACGACTATTACTATGTGGACCTGGATTATGTGTGGGTGGATGTGCTCCACAATTTTGAAGTCCCCATGTACTATATCAGCTACGCCACCTCCATCGTGCCCGCCCTGCAGGTCATGGAGCTTTCCCTGACGGACCGGCAGAAGGCCATCGACGTCTATAACGGGATCGTCGCCAGCGACCCGGAAAAGCCTTTTGCCGAGGTGGTGAAGCAGGCCGGCCTGGGAGATCCCTTCGACGAGCAGACCATCGCGGACGTGGTGAACGCCATCGTGGATTTCACCGGCGTCGGCAGCCATGTACACGTCAACTGAGTATCCCATGAAAACGCACTCCTCTGCCAAAGGCAGGGGAGTGCGTTTTTATCTTCGATCAGAGGATCGTATGCGGATCAGTCCAGCTTCCGTTTGCCGTCCCGGAATTCCGTGAGGCGGGCTTCATAGGCCTGCAGCGCTTCCGTGAAGCGGGCGGGGAGGCCCTCCGCGCCGAGGGAAGCCATGAGCTGCTGGGTCAGGAGGGGGTTCAGCACCAGGAGGGGTCCGAGAAGATAGGTCCCGATGAAATTGCCCACGCGATAGCCCTCGAAAGGGCAGTCCGGTTCCAGGCCGATCCCCCGCGTCACCCGGGCAAAGCCGCTGAGACCGGGGCCGGGGGAGGTGTGGCTGAAGCGGCTGTTGAAGGCGGTGATTTCGATCCCGTTCGTATTTCCCAGGAAAAAGCCGTTGTACCGGTGGGCGATATCCCGCCTGGAGCGGAAGTCCACGATCCCCAGCCCTTCCAGGGCGCCGTCCCCGGCGTCGATGCTTTTGCCCGGCAGCTCCATGCTGTTGCCGGTGAACAGAGCGTGAAGGCCGCCCTCGATCCGCGCGGCCAGGTCGCCGGCATAGGGGCGCAGCTCCTCCAGGGCGATCCCCTGCCCCCGCTCCGTCATGCTGCCGGAATAGAGGAAGGAGACCTCCGGGTCCGACACAAAGGCGGGCGTTTCGCCGATATGGGTCTCGATGTATTCCGCCTGGGGCAGGCATTGGCGCAGATAGCGCATGTTGGCGCCGTCTCCGTAGAGATTTCCCAGTTCCGGATATAAGTATTCCAGCTTCATGCGCTGCGCATCCTTTCCGCGATCGCGTCCCGCACCTCCATGGCCTGACCGTGCCGGTAGACCTCAAAGAGGACGAAGACTTTTTCGCATGCTTCCAGCTTCACCTGCCCGGCCGCGTCGGCAGCCTTGGGCACCGCTATGACCCGCTCCGCCTCCGCGCCGGCCAGCAGGAGCCGCAGCCGGGTGTCCAGGCAGCGTTTGCCGACGGCGAGGATCTGAACGATGCTGTCGTCGCAGAGGAATTCAAAGTCCGCGTCATAGAGCCAGGCGATGTTTTCCGAGGAGGATTTCTCGTCGAACACGTCGTCCAGCATCAGGACCACGGCCTTTTTGCCGGGCGTTTGGGATACCATGTCGAAATTCCGCGAACAGGCGACGGCGTTGAGCCCCTTCGCCATGGATTCCGTCAGCTGCCATCGTCCGATCTCCTCGCTGCGCAGGCGGGACTGCACGACCTTCAGCCGCTCCATGGCCGCGGCGATCGCCTCCGGCGCATAGCCCATGCTGCGCAGCAGCGTGACGGCGGCGAGGGTATTGTAGAGGTTATATACTTCACCGGAGGGCATGGGGTATTCCTGCCATATCCGGGATTCCATCACCGTGATCTTCCCGGCCTCCTCGTCGGCGGCCACCAGCAGATAATCCGGGTCGGGGGAGTGCCAGCCGCAGGAATCGCAGTGCGCCCTTCCGATATGGTGATAGCGGCGGAAATCATAGACGATCCGTTCGCCGCATACCGGGCAGATGCGCACGTCCTGCACCAGGTTTTCCCGCGCGGGCGGCTCCTGGGCCAGCTTGTCCACGGAAAACAGCGTCCGGCTGTTGAGCGGGGCCAGGGAGGAGCTGATGGGATCGTCCGCATTCAGGATCAGGTGGGTGCCCCGGTCGATGGCGGCGTCCATCAGCGCGGCGATGTATTCCGGGTGGGCGTTGCGGCGCATGGAATCCCGGAAGAGATTCGTGACGATCAGGCTGTCCGGCTTCAGCACGGGGAAAAGCCTGGCGGCGCTGCGCTCGTCCATTTCCAGAACGCCCAGCTTTTTCCGGCATTTCCCCCCCAGGGAAGCCGCGGCGATGAGGGAGGTGGCGGCGCCGGCGTCGATATTGGCGCCCTCCCGGTTGGAGACGAGGTCCATCCCCATGGCTTCAAAGATATCGCACAGCATATTGCTGACCGTGGTCTTTCCGTTGGTGCCCGTGACGCCGATCAGGGTTTCCGGCCGGCCGATCCTTGTGAGGAAATCGGGGCAGATGGCGAGGGCGACCTTGCCCGGCGCGGTGGTGCCGCCCTTGCGGATGATGCGCAGCGCCAGCTGCGCCGCCTTCGCGCTCCACAGGGCGAAATAAAACGACAGTTTTTCCATCTTTGCGGCTCCTTTTTTAACTCCTAGAATTCTATCACAGCCCGGCTAAATCATGCAAGAGTTATTGCCACTGAAAGAAAAAAGTGATAAACTGTTTTCAGAACAGGAGAGGAGGCGGCAGTGCTTTGGCGGAACAGGACAGCCGTTCGGCATATCTTTCTGCCCGAAGGATGGGCAGGCGATTCGTGTCCGAGCATGAACGGGAAGCGACCAAGGGCTATCTGCCCGTGCTGGAGGACATCATGCGCGGCGTCGTCGTGCTGGGTGAAATCAACCTTGGCTATCATGAGATCCCGCTGGATCGCGTGGTGGGGACGCGTACAGCCGCCCGGTCCAATTCCTTCGCCGGGAATTTCATGCCGCTGCTGGCGGACGACACGGAATTCGCCATCAAGTGGAAAAAGGTCTATGAGAGCCAGCTGGTCGAAGGGATCCGGGAACCCATCAAGGTCTATGAGTACCTGGGGCGTTACTACGCTCTGGAGGGCAACAAGCGCATCAGCATCCTGAAATATGTGGGCGCGGCGTCCATCTACGGCAATGTGATCCGCCTGCTGCCGGAGCGCAACGAGGATGACGACGAGATTTCCGTCTACTATGAATTCCTGGACTATGACAAGAAGCTGTTCCTGGACGACCTCTGGTTCCACCGGCGGGGCAATTTCACCCTGCTGACGCGGCAGACCGAGGATTATCTTGCCAAGCACCGGGAGGTCAACGGCAGCGTGGAGGATATCATGACCACCACCCACCGCCGCTTCCGGGAGGCCTTCCGCGTGGCCAAACTGGAGGATATCGACCTCACCACCGGCGACGCGCTGGTGGAGTATATCAAGATCTTCGGCTACCCCTACAGCGAAAATCAGGTGGACATGATCCGGAACATCCGCAACGCCAAGGCCCAGTTCCTGGTGGCGGAGGGCGTGCGCCGCCGGGATACGGTGGAGATCTCCGCCAGCGAGGTGGAGCAGGTGCAGACCCGGGGCCGGGTGCGCCGTTCCCAGATACGGGCGGCCTTTGCCTTTGACGACGACGCGGAGACGAATCTGTTCACCCGCTGGCACACCCTGGGCATCGACCGGGTGGAGAAGAAATACAAGGATAACCTGGTCGTGGACCGGCTGTTTCACGCCAATACCTTCCCCGGCGGGCCCTATGAAGCCCTGCGCTCCCTGGTGGAGAAGAAGCCGGATGTGCTGTTCACCACCAGCCCCACGCTGTCGGACGCCAGCCTGCGCATCGCCCTGGAAAACCCCCGCATGATCGTGCTGAACTGCGATCTGCCCAAGGAAGGGAAGAACCTGAACACCTATTTCAGCAAGATGTTTGACCTGACCTTCCTCTGCGGCGTGCTGGCCGGCGCCATGAGCCGGAGCGGCGTGGTGGGGTATATGGACTACGCCGCCTGGGGAGAACAGCGCACCACCTATGAGATCAACGCCTATGCCCTGGGCGCCCGGCTCATCAACCCCCGCGCCAGGACCGTGGGCTACACCCTGCGGGGCATCAACCGCTGGGATGAGCATGACAAAGCCCGCAGGACCATGGCGGAGCACGGGGCGGACGTGGCCTTCTGCCGCCACTCCCCGGACAATCCCCTGGACCGGACGGCCTTTCCGGAAATCTACGCCCAGCTCTACGCCATCTCTCCGGAGGGGTACACCCTGGAAAGCTACGCGGGGGCGTCCTTTGACTGGGAGCATTTCTATGACAAGGTGATCGGGGACGCCATCGAAGGGCGCACCGCCCTGCTGGAGGGCCGCCATCTGAACGGCAACCCCATTCATTTCGGCTGGGGCCTGTCCACCGGCATCATGGATATCTACACCGTCAATGCCGCCATCGGAGAGCGAGCGGGCCGCCTGCTGGATATCTTCCGGGACCTGATCCGGGAGAACCGCCTGCATCCCTTCGAGGGGCCCGTGTGGGACGATCAGGGGATATTGCGCATCGACCACGGCGTTGTCCCGCCCCTGCTGGAAATCCAGCGCATGACCTGGCAGGAAAGCGCCATATCGGAGCTGAACCCGCAATAAGCTGCGGGTGTGCTGCATTTCGCAGCACACCCGGTGAAATGCCCGCTGCGCGGGCGTGAAATCCCGCTTTGCGGGGTGAACTACGGCCTGAGGCCGTGTGATATCGTGCCCCTTGGGCGCGGTTAAGGTATCCCCTCCGGGGATGATTGGGATTTGAGGCTGCTGCGGGCATCTTCTCCGGCAGTCCCATTTGCGGTAAAACTTAGCATCTACGCACATGGGGAATTGTGAAGCCGGACGGGAATCCCCCTTTGTGTCGTATCCATGCAAAGTCAAAACCATTCGTTGATTCTGCGCTTCATAGGGGCATCACTTTGCCGACGAACAGCGAGACCGGAGCCGAAGCTCCGGTCTCGTTTGGTTTTCTTGATTTCGCTCATTTTTTCCAGACCCTGGGGGAAAAGAGCATGAGGATCGGGAAAATCTCCAGCCGTCCCAGGAGCATGAGCAGGGAGAGAACGATCTTGCTGAGGGGCGAAAACATGATGTAGCTGCCCATGGGGCCCACCAGCTCCAGGCCGGGGCCGATGTTGGAGAGGCAGGCGACGACGCTGGTGAAGGTGGTGGTGAGGTCGAGGCCGTCGGTGGAAACGATGACGGTGCCCAGGAAAAAGAGGAAAAGGTAGCAGGCGAAAAAGACCAGGGTAGAATGGATCGTCGCTTCGCCGATGGGTTTGCCCTCCAGCCGCTCAATGCTGACGCTGTGGGGCCGCAGCTGCTTGCGCAGCTCCAGCCGGATGGATTTTCCCAAAATGAGGATGCGGGAGAATTTGAGGCCGCCGCCGGTGGAGCCGGCGCAGGCCCCGAAGAACATCAGCAGCACAAGGAGCCATTTGGAATAGGTCGGCCACAGATTGAAATCCGCGGTCCCGTAGCCGGTGGTGGAGATGATGGAGGCGACCTGGAAGAAGGAATAGCGGAGGTTGTGGAAAAAGTCGCCGTATGCGCGGCCCAGGTTCAGGGCGATGGAGACGGCGGAAAAGACGACGACGCCCAGATACCAGTGGAGCTCCTCGCTTTTCAGGGCTTCCAGGCCCTTGCCCAGCAGGATCAGGTAATAGAGATTGAAATTGACGCCGAACAGGATCATGAAGATCGTGACGACGGCGTCGATATAGGCGCTGTCGTAGTAGCCGATGCTGAGGGCCCGGCTGCTGAAGCCGCCGGTGCCGGCGGTGCCGAAGGCGTGGATGACGCTGTCGAAGACGGACATGCCGCCGCAGATGAGCAGGATCATCTCCAGAACGGTCATGGCGATGTAAATGCCGTAGAGGAGCATGGCCGTCTTTCTCGCGGAGGGCACCAGCTTTCCCACGATGGGGCCGGGTACTTCCGCCCGCATGATGTGGATGGAGCGGCTGCCGGACATGGGCAGCACCGCCATGATGAACACCAGGACGCCCATACCGCCGAGAAAATGCGTCAGGCTGCGCCAGAAGACGGCGCCGCGGGAGAGGGCTTCCACGTCGGGAAGGTTCGAGGCACCGGTGGTGGTGAAGCCGGAGACGGTTTCAAAGACGGCGTCGATGTAATTGGGAATGTCGCCGCTCAGCACAAAGGGCAAAGCACCGAACAGAGAGAGCAGGATCCAGCTCAGACCCACGACGACGAAGCCCTCCGCCGCGTAGATCTTCTGCAGCTTCGGCCGAAAGCGCAGCAGCACCGCGCCGCAGGCTGCCATCATGAGCGTCACCGCCAGGAAGGGGAAGGGAGATTCCCCGTAAAGGAGGCAGATGATCGCCGGAAGAAGCAGCACCGCAGCGATGGTGCAGAGGACCTTGCCCAATAGCTGGGCGATCATTCGGTAATTCATCGTATTTCCTTAATCATACGAAAAGTTCCGGGCGAATTCGATCAGATCCTTGGAATCGGTATTGAGCCTCACCGGCCGGATCAGCTTCTTCTGGTATTCCTGCAGCTCGTCGTCCAGCGTGATGATGCCGGCCAGGATCGGCTTGTGATCCTCCGGGTAAGCCTCCAGAGCGGCCTGGAAGTAACTGAAAATGTCGTTCCAGTTGGAGGAGTCGGAATAATTGAACTGCACGCTCCGCTCGGCGGCGAGAAGCGCCTTGTCGTAATCCTTGAAGATCAGATAATACAGGAGGAGGTGCTGGTGCAGAGAGTTGGAGGGCACGTCCATCAGCTCCTCCGCATAGCGGTCCGCCTGCGGCCGGTAGGATTCCAGCTCAAACTGCGCGCAGTTGGAGATATAGGAGACCTTCCAGTCGTTCTTCTCAAAGGCGTCCACCCTGGCAGCGTATTCCAGAGAATTGAGGAACGGAACGATATGATCGGTGGACTTGCTCACGACGGCCTCGGCCCGCAGGTTGAGAATGAGGAGGACGGCGAAAACGAGCCCCAAAAGCCCGGGGAGCAGGGTGGAAATGCGCCGGACCGCGGCCTTTTTCAGCGAAGGGCCGAAGCAGACGGCGGAGACGCTCAGGACGACGAGGGCAAAGGGGAGATAGATGGTGACGGACATGACCACTTCCATGATGCTGTGCAGGATGATCATGAGGAAGGCGGCGACGAGGGCGGGGTGCAGATTGCGGTAGGGCGCGTCCTTCCGGCGGCCGCGCCAGAGAGCGGCCGCGGTCACCAGCAGCATGGCGAGATAGAGCACGAGCCCGATGATGCCGCTGTCCAGCATGGTCTGGATATAGTGGTTATGCACATATTTCGTCTCGTAATAGAATTCCTGATAGCCGAAAAGCAGCGTCTCAAATCCGCCGAGGCCGGTGCCGATGATGGGGTGATCCCGGAAAACCTTGACGCCGTCCTTGAAGAAGGCTCTGCGCTGGATGGCGTTTTCATTGGCCTTGAGGCCCTGCAGGCGGTTGGCGATGAATTCCGGCAGCAGGGGATAGCCCAGGTGCAGGGAAATGGTTTCCGGTCCGGTCAGGACCGCCTCCGACAGGACGGCGTCTTCCTCCGCGGTAAAGGTCAGATAAACGACCCGCGCGCCCTCCGGCACCTCGAAATGCGCGCCGTCCGCAGCGCCGGAATACAGGGAGGACTGGGTATGGGTGATCACCTGCTGATTGTCCTGGGAGATGATCCGGACGGACACGTCCTTGTCCGACTGGACGGACAGGGAATACGTGCCCGCGGCGGGATAGCAGGAGCGGCGCAGGGACGCATCATCCTTGATTTTCGCGCTGCCATCCAGGAGGAGACCGGCGGCGCCGTAGACGAAGATGACGATCAGGATCAGAATGACCAGAGAGGAGGACAGCTGCTTTTTGCTCTCCATGATCCGATTAAGCCGGGGATAGACCGCCAGCTCCAGCACGACGGCCACGGCGGCGCACAGCAGAGCGGCGATCAGGGGAACGGCGGAAGTGTCGTTGCCGGTCCCGAAGGATCGATAGGAGAAAAACACGGAAATGATCACCGGCAGGGCGAATTCCAGCATGCGGATCAGGACGCTGCCGCGCTTTTGCCCGGCGCAGAGCAGATAGACGATGGCGCACACCAGGAAGATGCCCGTCGCGCCGAGGCTGAAGTTCAGAAGGAAGGTCTCCGCCTGCAGCGCGGCGAAGATCACGGCGAAAATGCGCTGCCGGCGGTTTTCGGCGGATTCCAGCAGATACAGGGAGAGGAAGATGCAGATCGCCAGCATGCCGGCGGAAATATTGGCGTTGCCGAAGATGCCCAGCAGACGGGTGCCCTCCTCAAAGCCGGTGTGCGCGGTCAGCATGCCGGGGATCCGGTAGATCAGGCCGCGGGACAGGCCGGCGGAAGCGAGGTCGATGCTGAGGATGGCGAAGACGGCGCCGACGGCGCTCATCAGGAACAGCAGCCTTCGGATCGATACTTCC
>JAEEGF010801082.1_pt1 | contig 10120 bp, 9 predicted proteins | sample 9134171 | NCBI WGS metagenome assembly JAEEGF01 (sample SAMN16246542, study PRJNA631951) | gut metagenome | biome: gut microbiome; feature: rumen; material: AP-attached | host: Bos | place: Iran: Karaj | collected 2018-10 | reverse complement strand
GTGTTGGCATCTGAGTAAACAGGAGCCATCTCATGCTGTGCGGGAGCAACCGCGTTGTGCTTGGTCTTGGAAAGAACACCCAGCTTCCAAAGCTCGTTATCAAGGTCCTCCATGTATGCTGCTACACGGGGCTTGATTGCTCCGAAGTAGTGATCTTCAAGTTCCTGTCCCTTAGGAGGCTTGTTTCCGAAAAGTGTTCTTCCTGTCATGATCAGGTCTTCACGCTGCTTGTAAAGAGCCTTGTCCACAAGGAAGTACTCCTGCTCGGGACCGCACTGTGCTGTAACGCGCTTGGTCTCTGTGTCTCCAAAGAGTCTCAGGATTCTGATTGACTGCTTGCTTACCGCATCCATGGAGCGGAGCAGAGGAGTCTTTTTATCCAGTGCCTCTCCTGAATAGGAAAGGAAAATAGTCGGGATGTAAAGAGAATTATCTTTTACGAAAGCAAAAGCTGTGGGATCCCAGGCTGTATAGCCTCTTGCCTCAAAGGTAGCTCTAAGTCCTCCTGAAGGGAAGCTTGATGCATCGGGCTCACCTCTTACCAGCTCTTTGCCGGAGAAGTCCATCATGATCTTTCCGCCGCCAACAGGATCGATGAAGCTGTCGTGCTTTTCTGCTGTAACACCTGTCATGGGCTGGAACCAGTGTGTATAGTGTGTTGCGCCCTTTTCGATAGCCCACTGCTTCATTGATTCAGCGATCTCATTAGCGGTGGTGAGCTCCAAGGGAGTTCCGTCTGTGATGCACTGCTTCCATGCTTTGAAGGATGCTGATGAAAGACGCTCCTTCATGGTCTCCTCGTTAAAAACGTAGCTTCCGAACAGTTCAGGTAAGTGTGTTGCTTCTGTTTTCATACAAAATTCTCCTCTCTTTTTTACAAAAAAAGACGAAACACGAGCGGCTCTCTGCAGCCACCGTGAATCGTCCCCATTGACGTATCATATTTTATTAAACTGCTTCCCGGATGGAAGTGCTGTTTTCGGTACCCAGCTGTGCACCGGAATCGCCGTAGTTTGAAAGTACTCTGGCTGATGGATCGTTTACGTCGCAGCCTTCCCATTCCTTGTTTGGCATCCAGAAATCCTTGATCATTGGCGCCTGTCCCGGATAGAACTCCTCGAAAATCTCTCTGTAGAGAAGACTTTCCTTGGTGAATGGTGTGCAGTAGTCGTATTTCTTTCTTCTTGCCTCGTACTCCTCATCGGTGTACTTGGCTTCTGCGAAGGCCTTAAGGTCATCTACCATGCTGTGTCCCACCGCATCCGAGAAGGCAGCTTTCTGTCTCCAGAGGATGTTCTCCGGAAGGAGGTTATCCTTTTCAAAGGCGTGCCTTAAAAGGTATTTGCCCATGTCGTACTTGTTCATCTTGATCTCCGGATCGATGCTCATTACATATTTGACAAAAGAAACATCTCCGAAGGGAACTCTTGCTTCTAAGCTGTTGGCGCTTATGCACCTGTCAGCTCGAAGGACGTCGTACATATAGAGCTCATCCACTCTCTTTTTTGCCTCCTGCTGGAAGGCCTCGGCGTCTGGAGCAAAGTCCGTATACTTGTAACCAAAGAGCTCATCTGAGATCTCACCGGTCATGAGAACTCTCACATCAGTGGTCTCGTGGATGGCCTTGCAGCAAAGGTACATTCCCATGCTGGCTCTGATGGTGGTGATGTCCCAGGTTCCAAGAAGCTTTATTACATTAGGAAGTTCTCTGATGACCTCCTCCGGTGTCATGAAGACTTCGGTGTGATCGCTTCCTATGAAATCTGCAACTTCTTTTGCATACTTAAGATCTATGGCGTCCTTCTCCATTCCTATGGCGAAGGTTCTTATTCTCTTTGCCTTTTTGCCTGTTTTGCGGGCTTCCTGATCAAGGAGCCTCTGGCTGATGGCACATACAAGGCTTGAATCAAGACCGCCTGATAAGAGGAATCCCAGCGGCGCATCGGCGTCCATTCTGTCCTTAACGGACTTCATGAATCTCTCTCTGATGCCCTTGCAGGCTGTCTCCACATCTGATGTTGAGTACAGAGAATTTTTATCCTTGGGCTCGAAGTCTGTGTCTCTCCAGTAAAGTGTTGACTTAAGCTCTGTGAGCTCCGCGAACTTGTGGAAGTGTCCCCTTAAGTAGTAGTGTCCCGGAGGAAAGGGCTTGATCTCTTTGCAAAGGCCCTCAAGGTTGCAGGCCTCGGATGCAAACATTATCGCTCCGCTCTCATCATATCCGTAAAAAAGAGGTCTGATTCCCATGGGATCACGGCCTGCTAAAAGTGTTTCCTTCTCACTGTCGTAGATGATCACTGCGAATTCCGAACCCAGCATGGGGAACATTTTGGTGCCGTGTTCCTTATAAAGAGGAAGGATCACTTCGCAGTCTGAATCGCTTATAAAGCTGTAGCCCTTTTCCTGAAGCTCTTTTTTCATTTTTCTGAAGCCGTAGATCTCTCCGTTACATACGGCGATATTTCCATCAAGCTCAAAGGGCTGCATGCCTTCGGGATGAAGTCCCATGATGGCCAGTCTGTGGAATCCCAGGTAACCTATAGGTGTTTCCACCAGCTTGGACATGTCCGGCCCTCTGGGGATCGTTCTGTCGAAGTAGGGCTTAAGCTCTTCTTTTGAAATTGTTTTGGAAGTGGTTCCTAATATTGAACACATACTGACCTCCTGTATACAATAAAAAAAGCTACGAAAAAAGGCGCTGACAGAATGCTCGCACTGAGCTTTCCGCCAACGCCATTGTTGACAAATTTTTGTTTTAAAGAATACCTGTATACAATTTATGCTTTACATATTATGCCTGTTTCATATTCCTTGTCAACAACTTTTTTTAATCAATTTTTTTATCCTTATTTTGTAGTATGATTAATATTGTAATGGGAGGGAAAAAAATGAATGAAGTAAAGAAAAGTACTGTTGAAATATGGGGTTTTGTCTGGCTACTGGGTCTTGCGGGACAGCTGTGCTGGAACATGGAGAACCAGTGGTTTAACACTTTTGTCTACGCCAAAATAGCCATGGATCCCACTATCATTTCCTGGATGATGGCCATCTCCGCCATAGCCACAACTATTTCAACCTTTCTGTTTGGCTGTATTTCCGACAGAACAGGAAACAGAAAATATCTGGTAGCCATCGGCTATATCCTTTGGGGTGTTTTCACTATCCTCTTTGGAACTACCCAGTTTATACATCACAATAACGGCGACAAAGCTGCTCTTACTGCAGTGGCTTTTGCTGTCATCGGAGCCGATGCCATAATGAGCTTCTTTGGTTCCATGGGAAATGATATCGGCTTCAACGCCTGGATCAACGACCATATGAATTCCCAGAATTCCGGTTCCCTCGGTGCTGCCCTGGCTGTTCAGCCTGTTGTCGGAACCATCGCAGGAACAATTCTTGGCGGCTTTCTGGTTGGTGACGACGACAACTACATGAGGCTTTTTGTAGTTATCGGATCTCTGGTCATCTTTCTTGGCTTTGTTTCTCTTTTTGGAATGAAGGACTCCCAGAGTCTTAAACCATCGAGAAAAGGTTCTTTTCTTAAGCAGTTCTTTTCTATATTCAATGTAAAAGAATATCTCAAGCACCGGGAGCTTGTTTTCGTAAACCTGATGCTGGCGGTATATTTCATTTCCTTTAATGTTTATTTTTCACACCTGGGTAATTTCGTGATCTATTATCTTGGTTTCACTGCAGATATGATGGGACTTATCGAGGGTTCCGGACTGCTTCTTGCAACCCTTGCCACTATTCCCGCCATCAGGCTGATACGTGAGGACAGATCATCACTGCTGGTTCTGGTGGCAATCGTATTGAATGCAGTTGGTCTTTTCATAATCGGTCTGACCGTGTCACCTGATAACGTAAATCCTGATACACTCTGGAATCCTCACCTTCTGGCAGGCGTCCTTTTTGTGGGTATCGGATATATTATTTTCCTACAGACCATCACTGTATGGTCCAAGAGGTTATACCCCGAGGATGCAAGGGGCCAGTTTGAAGGAATCCGAATCGTATTCTACGTGCTGATTCCCATGGTTGTGGCTCCCATGATCTCCAATCCTATCATCAAAACCAGCGGAGAGTTCGTAGACGAATATGGCTTTACAGCATACCTGCCTACAAATACACTGTTTCTTGCAGGAGTGTTTGTACTTCTGATGACTCTTATTCCTTTGATTTTAGCCAATAGAGAGCACAGTGGTGTCTAATTTCATTGACTTTTATGCCCAGAGTAGCTAATATGGTAAAAGAATATATGATTAAAAAGGCAAGGGCGCCGGAACAGAACTATCAGGTTCTTGTTTCTGCGCTCTTTTTTAATAATCAATGATCTACCATCAAATTTTCCCATGGAGGTAAAAATGAGTAAGTATACAAAAGAAGATATCTACCGCATCGTCGAGGAGGAGGACGTGGCTTTTATCAGGCTGCAGTTCTGCGATATTTTCGGTGTTCCCAAGAATATCGCCATTGCCGCAAGCCAGCTTGAGAGCGCCCTTAATAACGAGTGCATGTTTGACGGCGTTTTCGTAGAGGGCTTTTCCAGAAGCGATGAGAGCGACATGTACCTTCATCCCGATCTTGACAGCTTCGACATATACCCCTGGCGCCCCCAGTCCGGCAAGGTTGCCAGAATGTTCTGTAACGTCTACACCTCAGACGGCAAGCCCTTCCTGGGAGATTCCAGAAACGTTCTGAGAAATGTTGTAGCAAAGGCAAAGGATATGGGCATCAACTTCAAGGTCAATCCCGAGCCTGAGTTTTTCCTTTTTGACTATGACGACGACGGACAGCCCACCACCAAGACCCATGAGAAGGCTTCATATTTCGACGTTGCTCCCGCAGATCAGGGTGAGAACGTAAGAAGAGATATCATCCTCAATCTTGAGGAAATGGATTTCGACATCTCCTCTTCCCATCATGAGATTGCTCCCGCCCAGCACGAGATTGACTTCAAGGAAGCTGACGCTGAGCGCAGCGCAGACATGGTCATGACCTTCCGCATGGCTGTTAAGACCATCGCCAAGAAGCACGGTCTCTACGCCACCTTTATGCCTAAGCCCGTTGAAGGCATCAGCGGTTCAGGCATGCACATCAACATCCTTGCAGAAGATAACAGCGGAAAGAATATCTTTGTAAACGACAACGACCAGGAGCTTTCCGATACAGCCAAGCATTTTATCGCAGGAGTTTTGAGCCACGTAAAGGGCATGACTCTTGTGACCAACCCCATCGTCAATTCCTACAAGCGCCTCGTTCCCGGATATGATGCACCGGTTAATGTGACCTGGTCCTCAGCCTCCGCCAACAGAGGAGCTCTTATCAGAATTCCCGCCAGGAGAGGTGGTAACACCAAAATCGAGATCAGAAACCCCGATGCCATCTGCAATCCTTACCTTGCCCTGGCTCTGATCCTTGCCGCAGGTATGGAGGGCATTGAGAAAAAAATGACTCCTCCACCGGAGCTTTCAGACCAGAAGGGCGAAGCCGATACTCTTCCTCTTACCCTGGGAGAAGCCATCCACGCTTACAAGGATGACCCTTTTGTAAAAGAGGTTCTTGGTGAGCCTATCTACAGCAAATTCCTGGAGGCCAAGAAGGCTGAATGGAAGGATTTCCGCACCTGTGTAACCCAGTGGGAAATAGGCAGATACCTCAATATCTTTTAAAGATTTCAATTTTAATCAGGTGGGATTTAGTCTGTGAATATAATCGTTGCTTTTGCCAAGCAGGCCGACGTAATAAATTTCAAAAGCATACTGAGCCGTGGCGGATATGACCAGGTAAAAGCCTGTACTTCAGGAGTGCAGGCTCTTTCCGCCATGGAGGACCTTGGAAGCGGTGTCATTATCTGTGGCTACCGCTTAAGTGACATGCTCTACTCTGAGCTTGCCCAGGATCTTCCGGGCTATTTTCAGATGCTTCTTATTGCGTCCCCGGACAAAGCACCGGATTTCACCGGAGACTCTATTGTGTACCTTCCCACCCCTGTTAAGAAGTCAGATCTTTTCTCCACCCTGGAGCTGATGCTGGAGGGTGTCAACCGCCGCAAGAAAAAAGCAAAAGAAAAGCGCCTTGCCAGAAGCGAAGAGGATAAAAAGACCATCGCTGCTGCCAAGGAAATATTGATGGACCGTCACCATATGACAGAGCCCGAGGCACACAAGTATCTGCAAAAATGCGCCATGGACTCCGGAACAAATATGCTGGAAACCGCGGAGATGATCATCTCCTTGAGAAATATATAATTTAACGACAAGGCGGCTGGGGACTATCCCCAGCCGCACCTATTATCTTTAAATTGTCTGCACCGCAGCCATATCAATCTGCTGCACAGTGCCTACACCGCCACTTTCCTTAAGGAATAGTCCGCTGGCTCTTGTCATGGCAGAAATCGCAAAATCCATGCCCCTGTGAGTGAAATCTGTTGAGGCATTTCCAAGATAAATGGCTCCCACATCCGCTTCTTTTAATGAAAGAAGAGAATCTGTGCCATCTTCATTTCTTAGCCAGATCTGCAATTTCTCGTAGATCTCGTCATTTTCATCTATCCAGTTGTTGCCATCTTTGTCGAAGGCTGCAAGGTCCTTGAAACCATTCCCACTTTTAGTTCCAAAAAGCTCTGAGCCGTCATTGATCACTCCGTCACCGTTTTTATCATAGGTAAGAAAACCTGAGCCTGCGCCAAGGCTGGCGATATTGTCCTTGGTTCCGTCGCAGTCAAGGTCAAAGTAAAAATGCTGGTCACTGATATTGGTGATATCGCTGCCTACATTGATTACCAGCGGATCTATAAAGCCCACCGCAGAAGAAATATCCATGGAAGCATATTGTGTAAACCTTGATGAAAGCGAGAAACTCACACCAAAGTCAATCACTCTTCCATCCTCTGTAAGGGCTGTTCCCTGGCCACTGAAGGTTGTAGCCTCCTCTTCATAATGTGTTGCTGTTATCTGGGTTACTTTTACGAAGTTATTAGATGTGAGCATTTGTGAGGTCTGATCAATAAGCCCTTTATAATGGCTGTTCTGACCCTCTCCTCCCAGAAGCCTGAGGAGCCTCAGTATCCTGTCCAGAAGTGTTGAACGAAGCTCCGATATCTGCTGCTGCAGACTTTGCTCCGCCGGAGTCAGATACTCTGCTTTCTTAGGTTTTAATCCGGTGTAGTTCTCGCTGCTGACAGCTTCACCGCTAATTTCAGAATTACTCAGTTCTACTGAATCATACTTCTTTTTTTCCTGATCCTGCAAAGAATCGAGGAATGAATCTCTGGTAACAACTCCCGTCTGCACCGAAACGAGGTTCTCCTCGTAGTACTTGTGGGATGACACCATGGTCACGTTACTTTGTGCAATTCTCATTAAGCCTCCTTATAAAAGGGGACGCGAAGAGCTATGGGATGAGGCATACACTAACGCATCCTGAAAAGAGCTCACCTTTTTGCTTTGGGCAACAAAAAAGTGAATCCCCACACTGAAGGTATATCCTCCATGAAGATCCACGCTTTCCATAGCTTGTATATTCTTTATCGGCAGAGAGCTTCTATGTCCTTAGAGAAACGGTAAAAGACTAAATTTTCTGGAAATTCACATTTCAAAAAAATCCGTAATTGACGATTTTTGTGATTCACCTTATAATCTCATTAATCCGTAATTAACGATAAGGAGGTTGCTATGACAATAGGCCAGAAGATATTTAATTTATTAGAAAAAAAGAACATGACACAAAAAGAGTTCTCAGACAAAACAGGTATCGCCACTACCACAATAAGTGACTGGCGCAAAAAGAATACAAATCCCGGTTCAGATAAAATCATGGTAATCTGCTCTGCTCTTGATGTTACCCCGGAATATCTTCTGTCAGGAGTGTCTGAAGACAGTGCCAGAGGAAAGAATACCGATTATATGGTTATTCCCAAAGGAACTGATGAACGTGAACTCATTGAATTATTTAATGATATGGAATGGCTCGACAGAGAACACCTACTGGAGTACGCAAGAAGAATTCACGAAAAGAGCCTCCAGTCCGGATATATTGACAGAACTAAAGATAAATCCATGAAGAAGATTGCAGAATTCTATGATATTGAGATCTTTATGGATTCAAAATTTGAAGGCACACCTTCTATAGATATCAATTACCTTGACGATAATGTCGCAGGCCGTCTTGACTTAAATGAAGGCACTATAGATGGTGATTTTTCCAAGTATGTAAGACCTGTAATAACAGCATGGTACGATGAGCATAGATCCCAGCTGCTTTCCATGTGGAAAAAGAAAAAAATTAAAACTATTGCAGCGTGGGAGTGACATAAATGGCTTGTATAGTTGTTAAGAAAATTCTTGGATATGAACTATGTATTCTTGAAAAAGAAGGGACTTTATTTTATTCAGATCCGGTAATCCTTATTAGAAAAGAAGGATTTACTGAAATATATAACTTACAACGTCATTGTCATGAGACCGGTGATATTATTGCCAAAGACATTACCCGTAATACAATATATGACTTTATTGAAGAGAACATAGAATTATTTAACCAATAAAAGTGGGAAAAAAAATGCACCGTCCCTACCGGTGCACTTTTTTCCCATCTTAATTCTCTATCAAATATCCAGATCTCTTTCTCTGCTTCCTGTAACTTCCCCGGAGAGAAAATGCCTTCTGCAGACAGAAACATAAGATTCATTGCCGCCCATCATGATCTGCTCGCCGCTGCGGACTATCTTGCCGTTGCTTACGCGGGCATTGAAGTGGGCACGGCGGCCGCACCAGCACACTGTAGGAACTTCTTCGATGTAGTTGGCTATCTCCATAAGACGCTTGGAGCCTGTAAATAAGTGGCTTGTAAAGTCGGTTCTGAGGCCGTAGCAGATAACCGGAAGATCATACTTATCTACTACCTCAGCAAGAAGATCCACCTGCTCCTCGGTCAGGAACTGGGCCTCGTCGACGATGACACAGTCCAGGTTCTTCCAGCCGTCAGACTCCTTGGTGAACCACTTGGTTGTGACCTCCTCTAAAAAGTCCTCCACAAAGATGCACTCCGCGCCAAGACCTATTCTGGATTTAACAACCTTCTCTCCGTCTCTGTCCTCGGTCTTGGGTTTTAACAGAATGGCATTCTGACCCTTCTCAAGATAGTTGTAGCGAACCATCAGCGCATTGGCTGTCTTGGAACTCCCCATAGCTCCGTATCTGAAATATAACTTTCCCATTTTACACTTCCCCCAATTTATTTTTTATTCAGGAAAAATCATTCGTTTCCCTTGTATACCACCAGCTTGTTATAAGGAATCTCGATTCCTTCCTCAGCAAATCTCTTCATAACCTCAACTCTGCAATCTGAGCAGGTAACCGGGTTGTCCTTGTAATCCTTGGTTGTAACAAGAGCCCTTAAGGTAACGCCGCTGTCGTCGCAGCTTCTGCAAAGAACCGTAGGTCTCGGGCCATAGTGCATAGGATGCGCATCGATGGCCTCCGCCATGATTCCCATGGCCTTCTCCATATCTGTTCCGTAGGCCACAGACACCTCGATAGGATAGGAAAAGGATCTCTCCTGGGTGTAGTTGATGATAACGGAACTTCCAACGGTTGAGTTTGGAATATAAAGGATCTCGTTCTGATAGGTCTTAACCACGGTGTGTCTCAAAGTAATATTTTCCACATATCCGGGATCAAAGGAATCAATCTTAACCCTGTCGCCGATATCGAAGGGCCTTGATCTTGATGCCGATAAGGCAATTCCGGAAAAGACATTGGCCAGAGTGGACTGAGCCGCAAGACCGAGAACCACAGCTGCGATTCCGGAAGAAGCAATGGCTGTCTCCCAGGTCTTGGAAAAGGCAGGAATACCGCTGAGGGCGGTAAGTGCTGCGATCACCCAGAACATGGCCATGATAATGCCCTTTAAGAAAATAAGGTGAAGCTTGCCACGAAGCCTTTCCTTACTTACGAACTTACTCATCAGAATATTAAGAACGTACGCCACAAGAAAAGGCAGTACATACTTTAAAAATGCCTGTATAACATCCCCAATAACTTTTTTATCCAAAACCTGTTACTCCTCTTCGTCATCCTCATCATCGCCCATTTCTTCAAAAGCGATCATGGAATCA
>JAEEGF012330430.1_pt1 | contig 10121 bp, 8 predicted proteins | sample 9134171 | NCBI WGS metagenome assembly JAEEGF01 (sample SAMN16246542, study PRJNA631951) | gut metagenome | biome: gut microbiome; feature: rumen; material: AP-attached | host: Bos | place: Iran: Karaj | collected 2018-10 | reverse complement strand
CCTCTCCAGTGACGGCAAGATCATCACCTATGCCATCACCTTCGAGACCGGCAAGGCCGACCTCAAGCCCGAATCCATGGTGGAAATCAACCGCATTGCCAAGCTGATGCAGGAGAACCCCGGCATTGAATTCGAGGTGCAGGGCCATTGCGACGCCACCGGCAGTGACAAAGTGAACGACCCGCTGTCCCAGAAACGCGCCGAAGCCATTGTGGCCGCTCTGGTAGAGCAGGGCATCGCCGAATCCCGTCTCACCCCCGTGGGCAAGGGTTCGCACGTTCCCATTGCCACCAACAGCACCGATGAAGGCCGCGCCAAGAACCGCCGTGTGGAGTTCGTTAAGAAGTAGACATTTGTCATTCTGAGCGAAGCGAAGAATCTAAAAACCATTGACAGAATCTAAAAACCATTGACTATGAAAAGAATTATCATATTCATTGCAGCGCTGTCGCTGCTGTGCGCCCCGGCGCAGGCTCAGGGTTTCCTGAACAAACTGAAAGAAAAGGCCGAACAGAGCATAGGCGGCAATTTGGGAAATGTTTTGGGCACCCCTACCACGGAAAGTGCCCAGCAGATGGCCGCCCAGTCCCAAAATGACGACCCCAACGCTGTGATTACCGGTGAGCGGGCTCTGCCTGCCAAACGCGCCAGCACCTTTGGGTGGGACGGCCCCGTGACTCCGTCATCGGCCAAATTCCCGGTGCCCCTGATGAACGAATTCCCCGCCGTTCCGTCGGCCGAGGACCTGATCAACCCCGTAGAGGCCAAGCAGATAGAGTACTACAAGGCCATTAAGGCGGTTACCCTGCGCGCCGAGGAACTGAACGCCGATACCACCTGCGAGGATGAAGAGACAATCCTATGGCGCCAAAAGACCAACGACGGTCTTAAGAGCGCTTTCGGCCTCACCGACGCCGACTTGGCTATCCTGGAGGATGAAAACGCCTCGGAGGCCGACAAACAGCGCGTTTCCGACAAGATGGCCGCCGCCATGCTGGGCGGTATGGATGTGAATGCCATGGAGGCCGATGCCGCCAAATACCAGAACATGAGTGAGGAAGAACTGATGGCCACTGTGGGCAACAAGACTCTGGAGGCCCAGTTCGCCGTGTATGACCGTAACGCTTCCGATATCAACAAGTATATGGGTGTAACGGTGGCGGAACTCAAAGACGCTGCCCGCGAGCAGATGAACTCCAAAAACCCCGACAAGCCCAGCCCCAAGATGACGGCCATCCAGAAAAAGAGTGAGGCCTACCAGAAGGCAGAGGCTGCCAAGAATCCTTCCTTCAAGAAGGAGGCCGATGCATTCCAGCAGAAGTTGCAGGGAGAGCTCCGGGAAGCTTCCATGAAGAGTTCCCGCAGTATGATGGGCTCCATGGGCGCTGCCATGGATATGCAGGAGAACATGAACAAGAAGATGTCCCCGCTCATGGAAATGCAGGCCAAACTGCGTGAGTACCAGGACAATCTGGCCGCTTGCTTCCCGGCTGCCGAACCGGATGCCGACTATTCCTTCGCCGCTGCCGAGCGCAAGAAAGTGCTGGAGATCAAGAACAAGATTTACAGCAGTGCCAATCCCAGCCCTTCCGAATACAATCCGCTGTATCTGCAGGCCCTCAAGTCCATCATGAGCTACCGTGAGCGTGCCGCCAAGGTATGGGCCGCCGACGTCCAGAAGCGTTTCAACGCCAAGAAGGAAGCCCTTCCGAAGGTGATCAAGGTGAACCGCCAGGCCATTGCCGACGGCGTTATCCCGGAATGCGCCCTCTGGCGTGAACCGCTGAACGTGGTCATCCAGGCCGGTGATATCCTGGCCGACGCCTACAGCGAATTCCCCTCCGACTATCCCAAGATGTACAAGGAAGAGATTGTAAGGGAAGTGAAGATGGGGGCCGGCGCATTTGGCGGCAAGGCCATCCACCACTGGTGGCCGGAATTCGCCGTGTTCTCCCCGGCCGAGTTCGACGCCATTGTCGGCGGTAAGCATATCTATGGTATGGACGAAGACGGCAAGGTGTACCACTTTGTCTCCGGTAACTGGGTGCCTGTTTCGGACGAAGAATTCAAGACCCTGAACGGCAAGAAAAAGGAACCTACCGCGCCCGTAAGTGCCAGCTGGACTTCCAGTGACGGCAAGCGCACCGTTTACTACAATGCCGAGGGCAGCTTCCTTCAGCTCCCCGAAGGCGACCAGGCTTTCCCCACCGTCTGGAGGAAGAATGGGAATAAGCTGGAGTGGATACACGAAGCAACGGAAGATACCGGTAACGGCAACTACAAGTACCAGGTGGTCCTTTGCACTTATTATCTCTAATACTGAGTTGGCTCATACTGGCAGCGCCCTCTTCCGGGGGCGCTGCCTGGTATGATGTCTGGCGTTCCTTCGACGTGGACCCGCTGGTTGCCGAAGCCGTGGTGTGGCCGGAGATGGAACGTTATTCCCGGCTGCAGGATGTGATGGAAACGGCTGCCAATTACGGCACCTACATTACCACGGGCGGCGGACCGGATTTTTCCATCGGCATTTTCCAGATGAAGCCCTCTTTTGTTGAGGCGATGGAAAAGGCCTGGATGCGCAGCGGCCTGGCCCGGCAGTACGAACTGTGGTTCGACACGGATGACACGGTCACCGCGCGCCGCATCCGCATATCCCGTTTGCAGAAAGAGGAGTGGCAGGTGATTTATGTGGGCGTTTTCCTACGGCTTCTCTATGCTACATACGGCTCTGTGAACAAGAAGGGAGAACATACCCAGGACGGCCTGGAAACGCTTCCTGTCTATGACCAGGTGCGCCTGGCCGCCACCGCCTACAACCGCGGCGTGGTATGGGCCGCCCCCGGCTACGGGGACCTTTCGGCCCTTCGCGAACACGCGCGCGAAAAGCATTTCCACTACGCCCTCATCCCCTCCAAACGCACCCGCCGCTACTGCTACGCCACCCTGGCCCTCAAACACTATAAAAAAATTGCCCGATGAAATCTTTCCCCAACCCTTCTTCCCTTTTGGAACGTCTCATTACGGGTTTTCGCCGTTTTTCTCGTAATGAGAGAATCCGCGGGTTCTCCCGTTACGGGTTTTTGGTCTTTTTCTCGTTATGCGGCGTTCTTTCGGCGCAGGCGCAGGCGCGTTATAAAACCCTCGGCCTGGAGAAAGTGAACGAGGCCGATACCCTGCGCTGGTGCTGGGCCGATACCTGGACCCAGGACGGAAAGCGTGCCCTGCAGCTGGCCCAGTTGTACACGGACCTGTTCACGCAGCGGATACAATACCAATCCAACCAAGTGATGCAAGGGATGGATGCAAAAGAAGCCCTGGATGAGCAGGATGCCTATTGGGAAGGGCTCCGGAAAACCTACCAGGACTTGCTGAAGCAGGATATCAGTGAGGAGGAAAAGGCGGACATCCGGAAGCTACTGGCCGAAATTGATAAGAATAAGGCCGAGAGCAAGCGGCAGGTATCGCAGCAGGTGAATAACCTGGCCCAGGAAGGCCGGTCCGGGAATGCGGGTGTGAATCCCGCCGACTTTTCCGACGAGCGCCTCCTCACTATCAAGCGGAACCTCCGGAAATATGTGTTGGGCCGCAAGATTTGGGGCTTTGACCGGGTGCGGGATTTCCGGAACGGTTTTGCGGCAGTGGGCTATACCTCCGACGATGACTTCGGGGACCGCTGGGGCTTTGTGAACCGGGAAGGCCGTCTGGCCATTCCCTGCGTGTGGAATGATGTTTTCAACTTCAACAACCACCGCTATTATAAAACAAGTGTCTATGACAATCCCCAGGACGAGGACGACAGGCCCTGGACTTCCGTCCGCAAGGGGAATCTGGTGGGGATGATTGACACTACCGGCCGGGTGCGTGTCCCGGTGCGGTTCGGTTTTGCAAACCGCGCGCAGATTGTCTTCCGGCAAACCGAAAAAGGGGAGTTGGCCCCGGCCCGGGACGCCAAGACCGGCCAATGGGGACTCATTAACCGGAAAGGGGAATGGAAGGTAAAGCCCATTTACAAAAACGAAGAAGACGTGGAATTATGAAACGATTGATAGTTACACTGTTGTGCGGCTTTTTCTGCGTGGCCCTTCCGGCGCAGACCCTGGTGATTTACGACGCCCGGGATTTGTTCCCCAAGGATGCGTGGAATCCGCCGTGCAAGGCCGTTTTCACGGAAGATTACTATTACAGCCCGGAATGGCAGGAACTGAATGAAAGGATTAACACGTATCTGATGTACCAGACTGCCAAGGAAAATCCGGACTGGATACCCCTGGCCGATGAAGAGTTCCGCCAAAAGGTGGAGACCGGGAAGAGTCTTACTCCGGAAGGCCTTCGCAAGGCCATTTGCCGCCATGCCGTGGGCGGACGCATGTTCGTGGGTGCCCAACTGGAGTACCGGGACCGCCTGGTAAGTGTGCGGGAACAGCCTTACACGGAAGCCGAAGCATTTGACGGCGTTACGCCCTATGCCAATGCCTGGGGCGTGATGAATGCCAAGGGACAGATGATAATTCCGTTTGAGTATCAGGGCTTTGCCTCCAGCTGGAATTCCAATACAGGAGAGTTCTTCCGCTTTATCATCGGGTACAAGCAGATTTCCGGCACGGCATCGGACGGGACATTTGACGTGGCGCTGTTCCTGCCTAGCGGCAAAAGGGCTACGGACATCAAGCTGGATTATGCCCGGATTGAAATGGGGGACGGGCCGGATGAACATCGGCTCATTGTGCGCATTCCCGGCGAAGGCTTTACCGTCATGGACGAATACTGCAACATCCTCACGCCCAAACGTTACGACGAATTCATGCATGCCAAGTTTTATGGCTGGCCCACCAATGACCAATTTTGGGCACGCAAAGGAAAAACCTATTACCTGATTGATATCCTCACCGGCCAAGAAAAGGGTACCTTCACCTTCTCCCGCCGTGACAAGGAGAATATTTTCTTTGATGTGAAAGTCACCTACTTCAAATAATGGAACGCCTCATGACACGTTTTAGAATCACGTTTTTGACCGTTTTTGTGCTTTGCGGCGTTCTTTCGGCTGGGGCGCAGGAGATGATGTGGGAGAACATCACGGCCCTGCATTTTGCAGCTACGGGCGGAACCGATGAGGAACACGCCCTGCAGCAATGGCTGCTCTTTGATACGGAGGTAGCCGAGGCAAACGCCGACTTGTTCGATAGGTATAAGGTTTTCTGCGAGGAATTCACCCAGATGACGCTGAACGGGCGGTCAATGGTGGGCCTGAAGGAATTGGAAGAGAGCGAGGCCGAAATCCGGCGCATGATAAAGGAGCACCCGGAACTGGCCCAGACGCTGCAGGAAAGCCTCAAAGAGCATGAGGAGGCCCGGAAAACACTGCTCTCCAGTCAGGATCTGTCGGCAGTGTCCTATACCTATGACCCGGCCGTTCTCCTCAGGAACCTCACCCGCATTGCCGTGAACCGGAAGGCGTATTCGGCCTGGCTGGATATCGAAGGCGGCCTTTATGCGGTGTCCGAGGGCCCTTATATCGGCCCGGTCCAGGAGGATGCCTTCATGAGGCCCAAGGTGCAGGAAGGCCACGAATTCAGCTGGGGAGCCATTGATCACGAAGGACATAGCCGGATGACGGCCAAATACGACGGCTTCGGCCAGCATTTCCGGCAGGACGACATTATCTTCCTCTATGCCAAGGAGAAGGACGGAAGCATCCGCGCCGGCGCCCGTGGCTATGACGGAAGGGTACGTATCCCTTTCGTATACGAGTCCATCAACAGTTACAATCTGTACGCAGGGGTGGCGGCCGTCGTCAAGGGCGGTAAAATAGGGATGATATCCTTTGACAATCAAGTCCTTCAGCCCTTCGAATATGTCTGGGCTTATCCCCAGGGAGAATGGCTGGTGCGCAAGGAGTCAAACGGACCGGTGGGCATTGTGGATGCACACGGCCGGCTGGTAATACCCTTGAAGTATACCGAATATTGGTGCCATGAGAACGGTGAACTGAAGATGCATCGCAAAGATGGGCGCCTGGATGTGTTCAATCCCGACACCTACGAATTCATCCGCACCGACCCCGCCCCCGAGATGTTCTGAGCTACTTTTTGAACTCCAGCAAGGGTGGTCTTTGTGGCGAGCTTGAAGGATGAGTGCGGGTGCTCTTCCTGACGAAGACGCTCGGAATACCCCAGATAAAGTTGCATAATTATTAAATTTTATTTACCTTTGCCAAAAAGGTAAAGACTATGTATGCAATTGATATCAAGGCGGCCAGAAAGGCAAGGGGAATGACCCAGGAACAGGTTGGTATCCTCGCTGGAATGAGCAAATCGCAGGTGTCAAGGATGGAAAAAGGCACATTAGGCAGTCCGGAAACTTACGAAAGAGTTCTGGCCGCCATGGGCTTCCGTATGGTTATAACACTGGAGGATACTCGAACTGCTCCAATTCAAGATAGAGATTATATCTTATCTCTTTTAAAAGTTTACTATTCCTACAACAAAGACAGGTATGGGATAGAGAAAATTGGCTTATTCGGCAGTTTTGCGCGTAATGAAGGACGCCCAGGCAGCGATGTGGATATCCTTATTACCCTCCGGCAGCCTAATCTGTTTACCTATGGCATTATTACTCAACAACTGGAAACCGTTTTGGGAAGGCGGGTGGATTTGGTCTCAGAAAGAGCAATCCTCAAGGAAAAATTCAAGGCTAATGTAGAAAAGGATGTAATCTATGTTGACAGATAAAGAACGCGTTATTTCCCTGCTTCAAGATGCCATTGAGGAAATGAATCTTCTTCAACAAATGTCGGCGGGTATTCATGCTCCAGATGATTTTGTCTCCAGTTTGGCCGGGCTCACAGTTTTTCGTGCATGTGGAATGAGTTTACAATATATTACAGAGATATTTGTAAAAATCCGGAATCTCTGTGGTAAGGAATTCTTTTCACCCTATTCCTCCATTCCCTGGGATGCTGTTTTTGGCATGCGTAATTTCCTCTCTCATGAATATGGCAATATTGATAATGAGGCCATTTTTGATACCATAAAAAGCAGTATTCCAGACCTGCTCGCAATTACTCGGGTAATACTGGCAAACAATGAAAACCAATAATACTAAATAATACTATATGAAGGAAGCTCTCATAACACGATTTGGGCGTTTTTTGTGTAATGCCGGAATCCATGGATTTTCCCGTAACGCGTTTTGGGCCGTTTTTGTGTTATGCGGCGTTCTTTCGGCCACCTCTGCCGGTGCCGCCAACGCCCAAACGGCCCGGGAAAAGATAAAGCTGGACCAGGGCTGGGAGTTTGCGTTTGGCAATGCTTCTTCCCAGGAGCTGGACTTTGGCTGCGGCACAGAGTATTTCACTTACCTTACCAAGGCGGCGTCCATTCACAATGAGGGGCCTTACAGCCAGTCCTTTGACAAAAGCAAATGGCCGGCGCAGTGGAAGACGGTGGACCTTCCGCACGACTGGGTGGTGGACCTGCCCTTTGCGGCGGAGGCCAGTCATAGCCACGGATACAAGACGGTGGGTTACAAGTATCCGGAGACCAGCGTGGGATGGTACCGCAAGACTTTCACCGTCCCGGCCGAAGACGAAGGGAAACACCTCTGGGTGCGCTTCGACGGCATCTTCCGGGACGCCCGCATCTGGCTCAACGGCTTCTACCTGGGCCATGAGCCCAGCGGTTACGCCACGCAGGTCTACGACATCTCCGAGTACGTGAACTACGGCGGCGAGAATCTCCTGTGCGTAAGGGCCGATGCCTCTATCGAGGAAGGCTGGTTCTACGAGGGAGCCGGTATCTATCGGCACGTATGGCTGGAAAAGGCCGCCCCGGTGCATGTGGCACCCTTCGGCACGTTCGTGCACACCGTTTTGGAGGCCCCCTTCGACAAGGCCGATGTGACCATCGAGGCCAGCGTGCGCAACCATTCATCGGCCACAGTTTCCTACTATCTCTGCCACACGGTACTGGATGATTCCGGTGCCCAGGTGGCCGTGGGCGAGACGCCGGTGATGCAGGTACCGGCTAAGGCCGATTCCCCCACTGCGGTGACCCTTCCGCTGGCGCAGCCGCACCTGTGGAGTCCGTCGGACCCTTATCTATATAAGGTAGTCACCGAGGTGATGCAGGACGGAAAGGCTGTAGACCGCTACGAGACAAGAATCGGTGTCCGGGACGCCCGTTTCGACCCCGATAACGGTTTTATCCTTAACGGAAAGCGCTTGGAAATCAAGGGCGTGAATATGCATCAGGACCATCCCGGCGTGGGATCCGGCATTCCGGACGGGCTGCAGGTGTATCGGCTTCAACAGCTGAAAAAACTGGGCGTGAACGCCTACCGCTCCAGTCACAATCCCATGACCCCGGAAATGCTGGACGCCTGTGACAGCCTGGGCATCCTGGTGATGGAGGAGAACCGCCTTACCGGCGTTAACGAGGAACACATCCGCCTGCTGCGCCGTATGGTTGAGCGGGACCGCAACCACCCCAGCATCATCCTCTGGAGCGTGGGGAATGAGGAATGGGCCCTGGAGTGGAACGACAAAGGCCGGAAGATAGCGGAATCCATGCGCGAATACTGTCACCGGATGGACCCCACCCGCCCCGTGAGCGTGGCCACCAGCTCCGGTCCCAACATCGTGATTCCCGCCGATGTGGCCGGTTACAACTATATGATGCAGAATCCCATCGATCAGCACCGGACCAACTATCCGCAGCGCTGTGCCGTGGGCTCCGAAGAAACCACCGGCTGCGGTACACGTGGGGTATACTATGCCGATACCGGCCGGATGCCGGCCCTGAACCGCGAGCCCGACACCGACGGTCAGATGAACCGCATCGAACGCGGCTGGCAGTTCTACGCCTCCCGGCCCTGGTTGGGCGGCCTGTTCTGGTGGACGGGCTTCGACTATCGCGGAGAACCCAACCCGCTGGAATTCCCCGCCACCGGCAGCCAGTTCGGCATCCTGGATTACTGCGGCTTCCCCAAGGACGAAGCCTGGTATGTGAAATCGTGGTGGACCGATGAACCGGTGCTGCACATACTGCCGCACTGGAATTTAAATGGCCACGAGGGGGAGTCTGTGAGCGTTTGGGTGTATAGCAACTGTGACGAGGTTGCGTTAACCGTGAATGGCAAGTCCCTGGGCCGCAAAAAGATGCCTGCCGGCGGTCATCTGGAATGGGAAGCCGTCTACAACCCCGGCAAGGTGGTGGCTACCGGCTATAAGAACGGTAAGCGCATCCTGACGGAGGTGGTGGAAACCACCGGCCCCGCCGCCAAACTGGATGTCCAGGAAGAAACCATCGGCCACATCACCGTGTACAACGTGCGTGTGCTGGACAAGAAAGGCCGATTCGTGCCCGACGCCTGCCTGTCGCTGGAGCTCTCCGTGGAAGGAGACGCCCGCATCCTGGGCGTCGGCAACGGCGACTCCGCCTTCCGCGCGCAGGAGCGCCCCGCAGATCCATCGGCCCGCACCTTCCAGGTAAATACATTTAACGGCCTGGCACAAATCATCCTCCAAGGTGCCGGAAGGCTGAAAGTGTGCCAGGCCGAATAAGAAAACAAATCCCTTAGCTCATATCGGCGCGGGCCAGGGCGTCTTTGTAGTACTTCTGGTCCACGAAGACATCCTGCTTGTACGGGTTGATGTGACGCTTCTTGGAGATGGCGATAATCCAGCACAGGGCGGCGATGTTGGTGACCAGGGCCAGGGCGCTGATGAAGAGCATCATGGAAGGATTGGCTGCTACCACGGAAGGATCCACGGTAGTACCTACCACACCGTCAATGGCGGCCTGTCCGCCGGCGGCATACAGCTTTTCAATGGTGGCTACACCGTCGGGATAGAGCACGGGCAGGGTGGCCCAAGGGTACCACTGCTGGCCGTTCTTGAAGGTTTCCTGGAACAGGGGGAATACCTGGGCGAACATGCACCAGATGGCCAGGGTGTTGGCGCGGTTCTGGATCCAGCCGCCGCGGTTCCACAGGAGAGCGGCCACGGTGGGAGCCAGCAGCAGGGCTACTCCGCAGTACCAGCTGTGCGTGGGCAGGCAGTTGTAGGTGTAGGCGAAGTTCCAGATATCGTAGATCACGATGTAGACCCAGGTCATGTCGGCCCA
>JAEEGF010887242.1_pt1 | contig 10121 bp, 13 predicted proteins | sample 9134171 | NCBI WGS metagenome assembly JAEEGF01 (sample SAMN16246542, study PRJNA631951) | gut metagenome | biome: gut microbiome; feature: rumen; material: AP-attached | host: Bos | place: Iran: Karaj | collected 2018-10 | reverse complement strand
CCAGTTGTCACCACGGAATGTGACTGACGGGGCGGAGCTGTGAAGAGGAGTAAGGAAGCAAGTCTTAAGTAAATCTTGGCTTCGCCTTAATACGGAAAGATGTTTGCTAAGAATGATTGTTTGGTGGAGATAAGGTGAAGGGGCTGTTTTGATGGGGAAGCAAATCTGACGTGAATCTGATATAAATCTTTAGCGTTCGCGGGCGAACACAGTCGCTGGTAATGCCGAGATTTTAGCTGTTTTACCCAAAATTTGCCAACCGTCCCTTACGCTTTTACGATGAGCAGCTTCTATATAACGGCTTGGCTTTTGCTTCCTCAGATGACAGAAGGCTAAGGATTTTGAAAACAATTATTAAAAGTGAGCTTTTTAAGGATTATATACAAGCCAACGGAAAACCGTATGCATCTGGGTGTTATTCATTAAGTGGGGTTGATTTAAAGATTTTCGGTAACCGAAATTTTCCAAAGAAGAAGAGAATGAACTATTGTCAATAAAGAAAAAACGCAATTGAAAGGTGGCTTAGGATACGTTTTGGTGCTTGTTAGATGATACAATAAGGGCTTTCATTCCAATCAAGGCTCTGTATAAAATAAGAAATATATACCCCCCCCCCCACACACACAGAAACAGTGGGTCCAATAGAACAAAATAATAGATTAATTTCATTTAAATATGTAAAATAATGAATAATATAATACTTCGTAATTTCAGGAACATATCAGATTCTAATTCAATAGAATTGAAACCACTGACTTTTTTAGTCGGAGAAAATGGCGCTGGTAAAAGTTCATTTTTGCGTTTGTTCCCTTTGCTAAAACAAAGTATTAACGAACCTAAAAGAGGCCCTTTATTGTGGTATACAGAAAACGGTGTGGATTTTGGAGATTTTAAGACCACAGTAATGAAGGGGGAATCGGTAATAGGAATTGGTTTTGATGTTTATGTATACAAACAGGCTAAAGAGAAAATTCCTGTTTCCATTTTTATGTGTATTGAGTCTGAAAAGTCAGATGAGCAATATGACTTTATTTCATCACTTAAGATACAATATAAAGATGTTAAGATAAGTGTGGATTATCATCAAAACAATGCCCATGTGTCGGTAAATGATTTTGATGTTGGATCTTTTCCCTGTGTGATGTTATCATATAGCTTGTTTCCAAATGTGTTTTGTGATGGTTTAGAGGAGGAAGAAAAGTTGTTAAAAGAATTGGGCGAGAAACTTGTTACAACTAAATCAATGGATTTTCGTTACTCTTACGATTATCTTTTTATCTCTTACGGTGATTTTGAAAGCATGTTACAAGACATAGTGCCAGAGATAGATCTTGAAAAGTTATTTGCAAAGACGGTTTGTTTGAATCTTAGCGAAATACAGAATTCGATCTGGATGACTTTGAGTAATGAGATGAGAGATTTGATTTATATTGGTCCTTTTAGAAACAGTCCGCAACGGTATTATCGACTTCAGAATAAGTCTACTCGAATGATAGACATGAAAGGTAGTAATATGGCAGTTTTTGTCAACGCAATGTCAAAGGACCAACTGCAGGACCTTAATCGCAAATTAAAGCAACAATTTGGTTTTGAATTGGCTTATGAAAGCAAGTTTGGACAAGTCTCTCTGTTCATTAAAAAAGACAAAAAAAAGACAAATCTAATTGATAATGGTTACGGATACTCTCAACTTATGCCTTTACTGTTGGCGATAAACGCTTTTAATCAAAGGAGGCTTATCCCGTATTATGATACTGATATCTTATGTATAGAACAGCCGGAATTGCATCTGCATCCTAAAATGCAAGCTGTTTTTGGATTCACTTTAACTAATTCTGTTATTAACAACCGGAAGTATAAAAATACCGATAAATTTATCTTAATAGAGACGCATAGTCGTCAAATTATAGAATCGGTTGGAAAGGCAATTTATGAAAAGCAAATTAGACCCGAAGAAGTAGCTGTATATTTGTTTGAACAAGACAAGGATAAAGCATCCATTAGGAAAACAGAATTTGACAAAGAAGGTTATTTGATTAATTGGCCTATAGGTTTCTTGGATTGATATGCTGTTTTTTATTTCTGACGACGTTGCACAAAAAGCGATTGGACGAGACAGGGAGGTTGTCGATACACTTTGTGCTTTGGGTTATTATTGGCGCACTGGGTATTGTTTGGTTGATGGGAGCCGCAAAAGCTTAGAACTTTTGTCCGAAGTAGAAGAACTCAAGAATGATTATGCGCAAATTGTTAAGCAAAAACAAAATGTTGTTGGATTATATAAGGAGATAGATTTTTTCATAGTGTTGCACACCAAAGAATCAACAAGCCTAAAAATGATAGATGGGGCGGTTGGTAAAACTGTTGCCATTGGTTCTTTTAAGAATAGGATGAACTTCGGGTTAAATATTATACTATGTGAAAACATAGTTGATTTTGACTTTTATTTATGGGGGGCAAAGTATTTGAGTGATATTAATGGTAATGTTTTTAGGCTTAGTGCATTTGGCTATAATGGAGGTGGCGGCACTACCTTATCGTGTGCTACGCATGTAAAAGACCATTTGTGTTTAATCATCTGCGACAATGACAAAAAATACCCAGAAGATGAGCCCGGTAGTACGGTTAAAAGATTACGAGAGTATTATATGGCGGAAAGGCCGTCCTTGACATGGTTGTATGGCTTAACAGTTCAAGAGGCAGAAAATCTTATTCCATATTGTTTGTTGTGTAAAGTATACGGAATGCGGGGCTTGATAAAGAAAATGAAGCCATTGCCGGTAGATGTAAAATTTGGTTCTTTTTTCAGCTTTTTTGATTATAAGGAAGGTTTCAAGAAGCATACACTTAGGAAAATGAAAAAAGAAAATGTGGGTTCGTTTTTGACTTATTTATCTATGCTTAAGTCGCTTGGAGTGCAGCAAAAGGCAATAGACGATACACTAACAAAGAAATTCAGAAAGAATGAGAATCCTATCCTTCCTGGTTTAGGAGGTGACATTTTGAAAGAGACGGTCGATTATTTGGATACTCATAACATGTCTGAAAAAATTGAATTGGCGGATTATCAAAAAGAGGATTGGGATAACATAAGAAGAAAAATCTGGTCTATTGGTTGTGCAAATAATCCTCGAAGGGTCTAATTGTTTCCTGTTGTTTTTCTTTAGGTGTTTTGAACTATGGGTATTAGTCAAAAAGTAATACGGAAATTATGGGCGTCTTCTGGTGGCTATTGTGCTAACCCAAGTTGTCACAAGGATTTGTTTCCTTTCTTTGACAACGGGGAGGTTGCAAACATTGAGGAACTTGCACATATAATAGGGCAAAAGAAGAAAGGGCCAAGAGGTAAAGATGATTTACCTATGAGCCAACGAGATGAGTTTGATAATATTATTGTTCTTTGCCCTTCATGCCATACACTCGTCGACAAAAACGAAAAGCAATTTCCCACTTTGCTTCTTAAGGAATGGAAACGAAATCATGAAAATAGTATAAAAGGACTTTTTCAGGAACCTAGATTTAAGACAAGAGCGGAAGCCAGGGCGTTCATAGCCCCCCTCTTTAAAGAGAATCGATATGTTTTTATGACATTCGGTCCATATTCAGATAATGCAAAGACACGCCAAATGGAAACGGAACTTGAATGGAGAAGACTCTCTATTCAAAAGATAATTCCAAATAACAGAAGAATTGAGAAAATCGTTGAGAACAACATGGGTTTGTTGACCAAGGAAGAGCAGGATCTATTTATGAGTTTTAAAGTCCATAGAGAAGGGTTTGAATTCAACAAGCTTTCAGGGGACGTTAATGCCGTTGTTCCACGTTTCCCCGATGGTTTTGACAAGGTTTTCGAATGAAATATTATGAGAGATAAAAACACGCATCCCATAGCTCCATCTAGCAGGAGCTATTTCGAGAACGGAATGTACGGACATTATGCGGTACAAGGAATTATTGCAGAGGACGAACATGTATATGTAATTAGTAGAAGTTGGGGAAGGTCTGATGTTAGAGTTTATGTTGCTGACATATATATTGCAAGCGAAGCTGATATCATAGAAATTTGCCGCAACCATAAAGGCATTGATTGTATTGTACTGATAGGCTTTTTTAATAGGTATTCTCAAAGTGCTAAATCAATGGCTGGGTCAATGGGGGTCGGATTGTTTGATCTCAGAGAGTTTTATGGTGCTCTTAATTATTCAGGTGAAAGATTTATTGATTATGAAAAGCAAAATGAAGACAACCATTAGAATACCGCAATGCGATCATTTGAAATGTTATGCTTTTGGCTCTGTTGTATATTCGGATTGTCCATCTGATGTTGATATTGCCATTATCTATGATAAAACAAAAATAAGTATTGATGACGCTATTCAATACAGACATCGACTTGAACAAGAGTTATCAATGGCCTTTGGCAAGAACATAGACACACTTCTGTTGTCGGAAGAAGAGGAAATCGAGATGGGGTTTCTTGCGAATGCTAAAACAATACCATTATGATTCGTATTTCCTCCCGTCATCTCGATTTTGCATTCGTGGGACGAAGTGATTTGCGAACGGCCGTTCCCAGAGCCTAGCTCTGGTGGTGGATACAGGGGCTGTTGGTTATTATTGGGAAAAGAAAGAGGCGACCAATAACTTGGTCGCCTTCATAATAACAAATCTGACATCAGTCATAAAGATTCTTGGCGTTCCTTTGGATATAAGAGCATAATCCAACACCATCGTTTGCCAAGACTTTCATGTTTTCTACATGGGTCCTGCCGGCTTTAGAGTAGCTGTAACTATACCATTTTCCATTGTTAAACTGAACCTTAATGGAGTATGGCAGTATCTCATAAGCCCTTACGCTTGAATTGCCGCCTAAGTTGAGGTATACATTAACCATAAGTTAGTATTTGGTTTCTTCTTCTGAGGTTTTGAAGCATCACCCGGTCCATTTCAAGGCTGGGGCCGTTACCTTGTAGATGGTTATTTACCCGAATCATTCTGATTGTACTTTGGTCTGTCGCCACTGTGATTGCGCTTGTAGGTATTAATTCTTTCCTCTTCCCACTTGCCGGCTCCATAGCTTGTTGAAGGACCGCCAATAATGGTCATCTTTGTGAATTCTTTACCATCAGCGCGATGTTCGGCTTCGCGACGTTCTGGGTCGTTGGTAGTTCCAACGTAAACGGTACGGTGACCATCGTGAAGTTCGTACTTGTATGTGTCTTTCTTTGCCATAAGTACTTGTTGCCCTGCCTTTTCAGGGGTTCTTTGTGAAGGCTTGTCCAAGGCCTTCAGTTGACACATTCGGTTTGGACGACCGTATGGGTGTTTCCCGCCATTCTCGGCCGTCAAATACTATTCCCTTTAAATATTTGAAACGAATTCGTGACAAAAATTCAGATTTTCTGACAAATATTCATGTTATTATAAAAAATGAAACGAATTCGTTGAATTTTTGAATAAATCTATTGCCGAATCAAAAAAATGAATTATTTTTGCAACCCCGTTTGTAGAAATGAAGAATAGTCAAGCCACAAAGGAAGAAGTCAATGCGTTTTTGAAGGAGTTTAAGGAAAGGGCACAATTGTTCGGCATAATTTATGTTGATAGCAAACCGAATAATATTGACACTTTAACCGCATTGGACATTACTCAGAACGACAGGAAAAATTATGTTTTGTCGCTTGATACGGAGGATTATAGCCAAGGACCGGATAAAAACGACTATCCTGGACAAAATGACGTTTGGGTGTTTGGCAAACAAATCAAGGGGCAAGAGGTTTACATCAAGATTTTCATCAATGCCATACTCAACCAACCCAATGTGTGCATTTCCTTCCATATTGCAAAGTATAGACTTACCTATCCATTAAAAACAAAGGAGGATAATCAATGAACAGCCCATTTACCGGTGGCCATGCCACCCTTGTAGAAGAAAAAGCGACTACCACTTACCGTGGCGAAGAGTTTGACTATACTCGTCGTTATTATCGCTGCGACGACACAGGCATTGCTTTCACCGATGATGAAACCGATGCATGGAGCCTTGAGCAGATACATTCCCAATATAGGGAAAAATACGGCATTCCTGCTCCCGAGGAAATCAAGGCCATACGCGAACAATATGGATTGTCTGCGACAACGATGTCGAAAATATTGGGTATCGGCGATAACCAATACGGCCTTTACGAAAACGGTGAAATGCCGACCAAAAACATCGGAAGGATGATTACCACCATAAAAGACAAGAATATTTTTAGCATGTATGTGGTTATGGCTAGGAACCAGTTCAAAGAGAGGGAATATAACCGTATCAGAGAGAAAGTTGAAAGCGTAAAAGAGTCGAGTTCCTATAGCATCGAAAACAACCGGTACTCTTGTCAATGGTTGTTTGTCTTACCTGTACGACCAGCCGTTTATAGGTATAAAGAAACAGGGTTTGCCAGATGGAGTAAAAGTAAAACCAATCAAACATTTGCATTAGTATGACAACCACCGAGGGAAAAGAAAAACCAATCAACATCAAGTTACTTTCCGTTGAGGAAACAAGCATCGTCAACAATTGCGGAGGGAAGGACCTGATAGGTTTATCCGAAGACACGTTGATGTTCCAGTTCAAAGTTGACGCAACGGTTAACCTAGTCAGAGAGACCATGACCGTCAATATGGCCATTCGTTATCGATATAATAACATGGACCTTTTCCAAGCAGAAAGTAAGACGGTGTTTGTCGTGAATTCCTTGAATGAAATAATTAATCGAGACGACAGCAAGAACACCATTACTTTTTCTTTCGACATAGTGCCGACGCTAGTTGGAGCTTCCTATAGTACACTTCGTGGTATTGTATATAAAGAAACAAAGAACGGACCTTTGGAAAAGTATCCTATGCCGTTAATGCCAATGAATGTTTTGGTAGAGAAATGTGTCTTTTCTGTAGAAGAAGAGAAAACGGAATAGCTTAGTCTCAAATGAATATCCTATATATCATCGGCAACGGCTTTGATTTGGCACAGGGAATGAAGACCCAGTATGCCAATTTCTATCCGTATTATCTGAAATGCAAATCGCCAAACAAGGTTGTCGGGCTGTTAAAAAAGGAGATAACGGAAAATATCGGTGACTGGTCGGATATGGAAATCGCGCTGGGTAAGTTCACAAATAAAGTTGACTCGGAAGACGAGTTTATCGAGATGTATTTCGACCTTTCAGACCGGCTTGCAGAGTATTTGAAACAAGAATCGGAAAATGCGAAGCTTAGTAAGCAAAGCCGTATGGTGGACGATTTGTTTGAGCCGTTCCGTTATTTGGAACCTTTGGATCAAAGGCTATATCTCAACCATTGCAACAAGTTTTTAGGCAACGGAAATAGAGCCGTTGTTGAGGTCAATGTGGTCACTCTAAATTATACTGACTCCATAGAAAGACTAGTCGGTTCGCAGCATTTGCGGAATGTAAGTATGGAAAGTGGTTCTTTTTCATTGTGTAACATCTGTCACCTTCATGGGGTGTTAGACGATACTATCCTTGTAGGAGTGAATGACGAGCAACAGATAGCCAACAATAGTTTTCAACAGAACCAAGCCATTAAGGATTGTTTGGTCAAACCTGAAGCAATTGCTGCCATGCGAAGCGATAAAAGCATCTTGTGTCATGGTTTTATTAAAAAGGCGGACATAATCATCTTATACGGAGTTTCATTAGGTGCCACGGATGCCAATCTTTGGAAAGCCGTCGTTGATCGGTTAACTAGCAATGACCACCCCTTGTTGGTTTATTTTCATCATTCTTTGAAAGTTATTCCGCGCAACAAAAAACAACTATTGGGGCGAAAGGAAGCTGAAGTACGAGAATTGCTGTATCAACGGCTTGGTCTGCCTAAAAACTTGCAGTCTAAAGACCGCATTTTGGTGGGGTACAACAAGGAGATTTTTGCCCCACATCAGGAATCTTAAAAGAATTAGTTTGAGGGCAAGAGGAAGGGATAAATCAATATATCGCCTGAACCAGCCATATTGCCTATACTTTCAACTCTAAACCAAAAATACTATCTTTGCACTTGTCGACAACAACAAACCATTACCCTCAAATGCATCTTTGACCGCCTCTTTGCCTTGTTGCCAATCGTCATCTATCCCGATAAAGTGCTGCTCAACTGTTTGAACTCGGAGGTTATTTTGAACACGGATTGGCACGGATTAAACGGATGATTGTTTGCGACGGGGTCGCAAAGATCCGTGGAAATCTGGGAAATCCGTGTTCGAGAGGGTAGGGAAGTAAACGCTCTGCGTTCAGCGTAGCTAAATCTTACGTAAATCTTTTTTGTTTTAAAGGCGGCCTGTCCTTATCGGACGGCCGCTTTTTTGTGGTCTTTAGGCTTTTACCGTTCATCTGGGTGAGTGCGTGGTGTGTCGGAGACACACACTCCTATTTACCCCATACGCAGTGTGGGGGAGGGCCCATCCACGGCGTGTCGGAGACACGCTACATAAAGCGGGTAGTGCCCCAAAGCGTAAGGGATCGCGTTCCGCTTTCGCGGAATGAGGGTCCCTCCGCGATGAGGCTTTTGGGCGTGGGCGTAGTCCAAAGGCAGCAGTGTCTCATGAGGAAGGAACAAAACATCAAAAACCGATAAGATTGTCATTTATGATGATCATTTTATGACAAAAACAAACTTGCTGGAAAATTAATTCCAAAAATTTGAAAAACATTTGTACCTTTGCATCCGAAACGGCTGTTTCGGAAACGGCTGTTTCGGAAATATAAAAGATTCAGACTATGAGATTCTACGATAGAGAACAGGAGATAGCCTTCTTACAGGAAACGAGGGAAGCGGCTAAAAAGTCTGCACGTTTTACGGTGGTGACAGGCCGTAGGCGCATCGGGAAAACCACATTGGTTAGAGAGGCTTACAAGGACCAACCTTTTGTCTATTTCTTTGTGGCAAGAAAGGCGGAATCGGAGCTTTGTGAAGTGTATCTCGAGGAAATAAGCGAGAAACTAGGCATCCCCACACTTGGTAGCAGCCGGCATTTCAGCGACATTTTCCGCTACCTGATGGAGCTGTCGGTGACACAGAGCTTCACATTGGTGATTGACGAGTTTCAGGATTTCTTCAGGGTGAACAAGGCTGTGTTCAGCGAGATGCAGGACATTTGGGACAAGTACGAGAAGACCTCGCGTGTGAACCTCATCGTGTGTGGCAGCATTTACTCGCTGATGCAGAAGATTTTCAAAGATGAGAAAGAGCCACTATACGGGAGAAACACAGGCGAACTTAAGGTGAAGCCTTTTCGTCCCTCTGTGCTGAAGCAGATTATGGCGGATGCCAAGCCTAACTACAGCATGGAGGACCTGTTGGCCATGTTTTCCTTTACAGGTGGGGTGGCCAAATACGTGAACCAGTTGGTGGATGCCGGTGCGCTGGACAAGGATACCATGATACACTATATCGTCAGTGCCAACTCGACCTTTCTCAATGAGGGTAAGAACAACCTGATTGAGGAGTTTGGGAAAGATTATGGAACCTATTTCTCCATTCTTTCCTGCATCGCCCGCGGCAAGAACACCCGAAACGAGATTGAGGATGTGATTGGAAAGGAAGTGGGCGGTTATTTGACCAATCTTGAAACCGATTATGAGTTGATTGCAAAACGGCAACCGCTCTTTGAAAAAAGTGGGAATAAAAATGTCCGCTACGAGTTGGGTGATGTGTTCTACAGCTTCTGGTTTCGCTTCGTTTTCAAGTACAGTTACATCATAGAAATCGAGAACTATGCCAAATTGCAAGAGATCATCATGCGTGACTACAATACTTTCAGCGGGCTGATGCTGGAGCGTTATTTCCACCGTGTTGCCATGGAATCGGAAGGATTTACTCGAATTGGCCGCTGGTGGGACCGCAAAGGTGAAAATGAGATTGACATGATTGCCGAAGACGAGCTTTCGGACAGAGCAACGTTCTTCGAGATCAAGCGGCAAAAGGAGGATATCAGCCTAGGTGTCTTGAAACAGAAGGCAGAGGTGTTCCTGCAAGCGACAGGTCATTTTAAAGGATATGGGATTTCCTACAAGGGACTGTCGATGCAGGACATGTAACTTAGTGTGCGGCTGGTCCTTATAGAC
>JAEEGF010461987.1_pt1 | contig 10121 bp, 8 predicted proteins | sample 9134171 | NCBI WGS metagenome assembly JAEEGF01 (sample SAMN16246542, study PRJNA631951) | gut metagenome | biome: gut microbiome; feature: rumen; material: AP-attached | host: Bos | place: Iran: Karaj | collected 2018-10 | reverse complement strand
GAGACCATCCTCGCGGAGTTCCTGATTGACGTTGTCGAGACCGATCTTATCCAGTTTGTCGATGGCTACAGTGATATCCACAATCTTCTCGGCAGCACCGATGACTTCGGCTATTCCGGTGAGAATCTTGCGGTTATTAATCTTGATCTGAACGCGAACGCCAAAACGACTGAATACAGTATCGACGATCTGCATCAGCTCTACCTCGTTCAGCAACGAGTCAGAACCAACGATATCGCCATCAAACTGCCAGAACTCACGATAACGTCCCTTCTGCGGACGATCGGCACGCCACACGGGCTGCATCTGATAGCGCTTGAAGGGCAACTGGAGTTCTTCGCGATGCATCACCACATAGCGGGCAAAAGGTACGGTGAGGTCGTAACGCAAACCCTTTTCACAGAGTTTCGCTGCTAAATGGAGCGAATTACGCTCAGCCAGTTCCTCGGGTGTCACCTTCGAGAGGTAGTCGCCAGAGTTCAGCACCTTAAACAGCAGCTTGTCGCCCTCTTCGCCATATTTGCCCATCAGCGTGCCAAGGGTTTCCATAGCAGGGGTCTCTATCTGCTGAAAGCCATAGAGCTGATACACCTGTTTGATGGTGTCGAAAATATAATTACGTTTCGCCATCTCCATAGGCGAAAAGTCACGTGTTCCTTTGGGTATACTTGGTTTCATCTTGACTATAGAGATTTGACTATAGATTATAGATTTATTTGCGGACAATCGTCTGGTCGCGGTCAGGACCAATGGAAATTATCTTGATAGGTGTCTCGAGCTGGGCCTCCAGGAATTTGATGTAGTCCTTGAACTCCTTCGGGAACTGATCCTCGCTGGTAAACTTGGTCATGTCGGTTTTCCAGCCTGGCAGCTCCTGATATACGGGTTCAATGCCATCCTCGATGTTGTATGGGAAGTAGTCGATTTCCTGTCCGTTCTGCTTATAAGCTACGCAAGCCTTGATGGTGTCAAAGCCATCGAGCACATCGCTCTTCATCATGATGAGTTGGGTAACACCATTCACCATAATAGAATACTTCAGGGCAACCAGATCGATCCAACCGCAACGACGCTCACGCCCCGTAACGGCACCATATTCATGACCCAGATCACGAATCTTCTTGCCTGTTTCATCGAATAGTTCTGTAGGGAATGGACCAGCACCAACACGAGTGCAATAGGCCTTCATGATACCATATACATCGCCGATCTTGTTAGGACCAATACCAAGACCAGTACAAGCACCGGCACAGATGGTATTTGAAGAGGTCACAAAGGGATAACTGCCGAAGTCGACATCGAGCATCGTACCCTGGGCACCCTCACAGAGCACACTCTTACCGCTCTTCAGGATGTTGTTGATCTCATGTTCTGAATCCACGATAGGGAACTGGCGCAGATATTCAATACCCTCCAGCCATTTCTTCTCCACCTCGGTGATGTCGTAGTCGAAGTTCAACGACTTCAGGATAGACTCATGACGAGCCTTCGCCTTGGCATATTTTACTTCAAAGTTTTCAAGTATATCTCCTACTCTCAGACCGTTACGGCTCACCTTGTCCGTATAAGTCGGACCAATACCCTTACCAGTAGTACCTACCTTATCCTTACCCTTCTGGGCCTCATAGGCTGCATCGAGCACACGATGGGTAGGCATGATGAGATGGGCTTTCTTGGAGATATGGAGACGGGAATGGAGATCATGACCGCTGGCCTCGAGGGCCTTAGCCTCTTCCATGAAGAGATCCGGAGCCAGCACCACGCCATTACCGATGATGTTCACCTTACCACCCTGGAAGATACCAGAGGGAATAGAACGTAGCACATACTTCTGGCCTTCAAACTCCAGTGTATGACCAGCGTTAGGACCACCCTGAAAACGGGCTACCACATCGTACTTGGGGGTCAGTACATCGACCACCTTACCTTTTCCTTCATCACCCCACTGCAATCCGAGCAGGACGTCAACTTTTCCTTTGTTCATATCTTTTCTGTTGTTTTTAATTTCTTTATTCTCCTCAATCTGGTCATCTTGGCCTGACAAGTGCTACAAACCCCATAAATATAGAGTGAGAACCCGTCTTTACGGAAACGCTTTAGATGGACTTCGTCAATAGCATCCGTAATAATACTGGACTTTACTTCAACAACCTTCCCACAGATGGTACAGATCTGATGGCAATGGCTCGTATTGTCATAACAAGCCTCATAGGCCGTCGTTCCTTGAAAACGATGGCGGATAACAAGCCTGAGTTTCATAAACAGATTGAGTGTGTTGTAAAGCGTAGCCCTACTGACAGGGAAATTATACTTCTCCGACAACAACTCACTCAGTTCATCCAGTGTAAAATGACCTTCTGTATTATAAATTGCCCTTAAAATCGTAAAGCGCTCGGGTGTCTTGCGATGATTGTTCATCTCAAGATAATTGTTGAGAATGCGCTCAACAGACTCTAATACAGCAAGTTTTTCACCTTTTGCCATTTATAAATCCTTGAAAACCGCACAAAGGTACAAACTTTCAAGGAAATAAAAGAGAGATAATTTATAAAAAATCTAAATTAGCACGTTTTAGTGAGCTTTTGGCAATCCTTTCATACACCAAACCCAATTCCGCAAAGCGTTGGATAGATGAATAAGCCGCCTTCCTGACGGCCAGGCTATCGCCCTCAAGAGCGACGAGAGCCTGATCGATAAACTCATTGATACCTCGCTCATTGGGTTCCTGTTTGTTCATAAACAAACGTGTGAGAATATGGAATCCGCATAGTTGATAAAGCGGCTTGTCTGTGGCAATCCATTCGTACGCCTTCTGTGGTGCGAAAGGCAGATACTGATATAAGTTAAAAGCGGCCTGCTCAGCCACTTCCTGCGATACCGTCTGTTCCATCCAAATCTCCACCACCTCAGGCAATATCTTTTCCGGAGGCATCACCATCGTGGCCAGAATCTTACACTCACGCACATCTTCCTTCCATAGAGCAATGGCCAGATCGTAGTTCTTTCCGATTTCATCAGCCTTCTCCTTCAGACGAGGAAGGGTGGCGCCCCAGTTCAACTTATACACCACGCCCTTGTCTCGCATGGATTTGGAGACGGCACCGTCCATCATCTGACGGAACGACTGTTTGATCAACTTAACCTGTTCCTTAACTTCCATCGTCTAAATGAGTGTTCCGTACTCCGCACTGTAACGAAGCATCTGGTGTGAATAACTCTCACTATAATTCACCTGCACATCACAGATTTCTCCTGACGCATCATAAACAGGCAACAGCATCGGATTAATGAAGCCCTTATAAGGCGCTAGATTCAGCTTCTGATAACGTTCCAGAACTTCGGCATGCAACTCAGGATCGACCTTTACCGCATAACGTTCCACCAGTTGACGGGCTGCCTCCAGATCGCCCTCGCTCTTGATACGCTGCACCTCAGCCAACAGACGGGCTATAAGACTGCGCAACTGTGGATAGTCGGAAATCTCCAGATAAGTCTTTCCTTCACGTTTCACCAGTTTCATCGCCGTTCCATTCTCATAGCACCAATGGGCAATAAGTGCACGGTTACGCATATGGGCCTCTTCTATCTGATGACCTGGAGTGATACGAATGAGCTGGGTCATCATACCGTTCATCATATAGGTATAGTACTGCGACTGATAGGCCTTATCGTCAGGCAACAGACCTAACTCCACCAGTTTCATGTCAGCAATATAATAGAGTCCAAAAAGGTCAGCCCTCGCCTCCTCTATCGTGTTACCATAGGCCTTCAGCGCATCTGGATCCACGCCAGGCAGCAACTGCCCACTACCGTGTCCAAGACATTCGTGCAGATCGGTATGCAGGTCATCACACATATCCCCGTATTTCTCGATGATATCGAGCGTAGGTTTGTCAATGACGAACTCCTCCTTGAAACCATTGCCATGAGCCGCCTTGTTATAGGCATCGGTGATATTACTGATGGTAATACTCTTGCTGCCGTATTGTGCCCGGATCCAGTCGGCATTAGGCAGGTTAATACCAATAGCCGTGGAAGGATACTCCTCACCACCAAGCATGGCGGCACAGATGACATTCGCCGACACGCCCTTCACTACTGGCTTGCGGAAACGGGGATCTACAGGCGAATGATCTTCAAACCACTGAGCGTTTCTGCTGATGGTCTGCGTACGATGGGTAGCCTCTTCATCGATATATTCCACCAGACCTTCCCACGAGCCTTTCAGTCCCAAAGGATCACCATAGACCTCGATAAATCCGTTGATGAAATCTATCGCAGAATCATGCTCACCAACCCATTCAATACAATATTTATTGAAAACGCTTAAATCGCCTGTCTCATAATATGTTATAAGAAGAGTGATAATCTCTTTTTGATATTCATTCTCTGCTACTTCAACAGCTTTCTTGAGCCAAAAGACTATCTGTCGGATGGCATTCGCATAACGTCCTTCCGACGACCACACCAGCTCCTTTATCACCCCGTCTTCTTTGACCAGCGTAGAATTCAAACCATACGATGGCGGTTCTGGATCATCAGAATGTTGCTGCTTCATAGCCGAATAGAAATCCTCCACTTCCTGTTGCGTCACGCCCTCATAGAAATGACACGCAGAAGTCTGTACGAGATCCTCACCGTTGGCCTTATTCACACGTTTGGGAAGCACGGAAGCATCGAAGATCACGGGGAAGAGTTTACGACACAGATCCTCTACAGTCTCACCCTCCCTCAACGGAAGACGTTCCGCATTCACTTGATGCAAGACCGCCCTGAGATAATCGCGACTGAACCCCGGCTCAAACTTTTCACACCCATAGTGATGATAGATCCCATTAGAAAACCATATCCGCTTCAGATAGACCTCAAGGGCCTTGAAGTCAGCTGTTTCCCTTTCAATGGACGAATCAGTCCACACCACCTCCAACATTTTACGAATGCGAAGATTGTATTTTCCATATTGGTCAAATGTAATGTCTCTCCCCGAAAGAGTAGCCTTCGCCAAATAATAGACTAGTCTTTTCTGACGAAGACTCAATTTTTCAAAGCCATTCAAACGATATCTGAGCAATTGCAAGTCAGCGAATCGCTCATCCTGATAATTGATGTCCACGAAGATCGTCCTCCCTTATCACTCTGCAGTCTTCCTTCTACGACGACTAGGTTGCCTAAGCATGGCCGGATGCTGGGCCAGATGCTTCAGACGGTAGTCGCGGGGGGTCATACCCATAATCTTGAAGAATGACGCATAGAACGACTGACGGTTAGCAAAGCCCACCATGTCGCTGACCTCCTCCATACGAAGGTTCTGGTAACGTTTGTCAACAAGGATAGACATCGCCTCGTCAATGCGGTACTTGTTCACGAATGAAGTATAGTTCATGTGGAACCTGACATTGACGATGGCAGAGATGTAACGCGTATTCGTTCCGAGATCTTCAGCCAGCTTCTTAGCGGAATAATCTTTGTCACGATACTTCTTCTGCATGACGATAATGTTCATTATCTTTTCCTGCATCTCATCCATCAGACGCGGACTTACCAGACTGCGATAAGCCGCCTCTTTTTCTTTCTTTTCTGTAATATTGTACTTTGACATATCAACGGGGATGGTTAAAGACATTATTAAATTCTGTGCAAATGTACGAAAAAATTTCAATAGTTGTACAAAAAATCTTGATTTTTTTTATAAAAAGATGAAAAAAACTCGGAAAATGTGTCACTTTTTGCTAAAATCGAGACTCCAAGAGCGGTTATCCCCAATTTTTTTTGTATCTTTGCAGGGCAAAAATCATCAAAGATGGCAAAAAAGAAAATATTATTCATCAATCAGGAGATAGCTCCTTACGTTCCCGACAACACCATGTCCCTCATGGGAAGAGACCTTTCTCAGGCCATTCAGGAGAATGGACACGAGATTCGTACCTTTATGCCCAAATGGGGAAATATCAATGAGCGCAGAGGTCAGTTGCACGAAGTCATCCGTCTTTCAGGCATGAATCTGATTATCGATGACACCGACCATCCACTGATTATCAAGGTCGCCTCTATCCCTACTGCAAAGGTTCAGGTCTACTTTATTGACAATGACGACTATTTCAACAAGCGTCAGATGGGCAAGGACGAATCGGGTGTGGACTATTCCGACAATGGTGAACGCGCCATTTTCTATGCCAGAGGTGTCTTGGAGACGGTGAAGAAATTGCGTTGGGTGCCAAAGGTCATCCACTGTCAGGGTTGGATGAGCGCCGTTGTGCCCCTCTATATCAAGACAGCCTATCACGATGAGCCGTCTTTTGCGAACACTAAGGTGGTTACCTCACTGTTCTCTGACGGTTTGGGCAAACCTCTCGACAAGAACTTCAAACAGTGTGTTGAGTTCCGTGAGGCTACAGCCGATCTGCTCAGTGAATATAGTGATGTCTTCGACTATCAGACACTCTGCAAGCTGGCCATTGCCTATAGCGACGGTATCATTCCTATCGACAAAGACGTGAACCCGGAATTGCTGGACTATGCGAAAGAAAAGAATATACCCATTTTGAAATACAATAGTGACACCTTTGCCGATGACTGCGAGGACTTCTATAATATGTTGGCCCCCGATGAGGAAGAGGTAGAGGAAGAATAAACAACAAACAGGATAAATAACAAATGAAGCTCAAATTCATTACAGCGATTGCATTTTCAGCAATGGCGATAATGTCTTGCGATGAAGACACAACTACCATTGGAGGCTCACTGACAAACAACAACGATAAGTTAGTTGTATCCACCAAGAACTACAACGTCCTGACGCGTTCCGAGATTGTAGACTCCGTCTATTCCCGCGAACGTCAGTGCTATATAGGCCAGGTGAAAGACCCTGAGACCAACGCCCTGATAAAGAGCCTGTTTACGGCACAGTTCTATATGATGGAGGACATCGAAGACGATATGGCTTCCTCAGAAGACACCCTGCTCTATACACCTGACGGAAAGATTGTTGTCGACTCCTGTGTCATTCAGATCTTCCTCGACACAAAGTCCAGCTACGGCGACACACTGACGGCCATGAAACTCAAAGTGTCAGAACTCAACCGTCCTATCGAGGGAGCCGGCATCCACTACACCAACTTCAATCCCGAGGAGAAAGGCTACATCCGGAAAGACGGTCTTCAGGTCAGCAAGATGTTCACCATCCGCGACCTTGTCAGGTCTGACAGTATCCGAAATCTGATCAAGACCAACCTGACCTCTTCATCCGATAACGGCTACAATGATATGCTTCATATCAGTTTGAACAGTCCGTATACCGACAAGAACGGTGTTGAATACCCCAATTACGGTTCCTATATCATCAACCAGTATGCCGAACATCCGGAGTACTTCAAGAATTCCTATACGTTCCTTCATCGTCTCTGTCCTGGATTCCAATTCGAGACCTCTGACGGACTTGGTGTGATGACCCGTATCCAGGAAATCGATATGCTCATGTATTATCCCCACATCTTTGAAGGCGACACATTGCAGGCCTATCTGCGAACGACGTCTACGGAGGAAGTGGTACAGACCAATCAGGTTGTCAACGACCGTCAGGCTCTTCTGAATCTCGTCGAAGACAACAGCTGCACCTATCTGAAGACCCCTTCTGGCATCTATACAGAAGCAACACTGCCTGTCGATGACATCTTAGGAACACATGACAACGACTCGCTATTGTCGGCAAAGGTCATCTTCCAGCGTGAGAACAACCAGATAGCAGCGAAGGAACTGGCCTTCAACACACCGTCAAAACTGTTGATGATCGAGAAGGACAGCCTGAATAATTTCTTCGAAGGCAACAACCTTGCCAACAACACCTACGCTTACCAGACAACGTTGGCTGCCAACGCCTATACCTATAGCAACATCTCCAACCTCATCACGCGCATGTATAAGAATAAAGTGGAAGGCGTGAAGGCAGATCCTAACTGGGTGTCTAAACATCCCAATTGGAACAAGGTTCTGTTAGTACCCATCGATGAGGTGACGATAGCCAACGGTAGCTCATCAAAAGGTACGACGGCCGTTGCACTGAAGCACATGATGGGTCTCACCAGTACCCGACTGATTAAAGGCACAGCCGAGAAGCCCATCACCATCGAAGTCATCTACGCTAAGTTCCAAGACTGATATGGCCGACGGATTCCTCGAGAAGCATCACGAAGACTATGAGGCCCGCAAAGCCGCATGGCTCCGCAAAAAGAAACATCTTCCGAAAGTGAAACCCAGAAATATAGAGCGCCCTGATGATGAGGCGCTCTAATTTTATCCGATAATCTTAAACTTCGCGAACTTTAGCAACAGCTGTTTGGTGCCAGCATTACGGAAATCCACCGTGGCCTTGGTGTTCTCACCTGTACCTTCAAGTTTGATCACCGTGCCGATACCAAAACGCTGATGCTCTATTCTTACGCCTTCATGAAGTTCTGACGCACTGGGTGCAGAGGCTAGCGGACGAGGTGCAACTGCATTATAGACACGTTTAAAGTTCGGGCCAAAGGGATCCACAGGCTTCTCAGGCTGGCGCGGAGGAACTGCGCGAGGCTTCGGATCTGCCTTGAACTGAGTGGCCACAGGCCGAGGGTTCTGCATCCATTCCGAGCTTCGGCTTCCACCATACGAACCGCCTCCATACGAACTGCCAAAAGGAGACTTCCCCCCTCCCGTCTCACCATGCACGTCTATCAGTTGCGGATCAATATCCCTGATAAACCTCGACGGCGTGTCATACTCCATCCTTCCATATCTGAACCTGTTCTGCGCACACGTCAGGATACAATGCTTCTCCGCTCTTGTGATTGCCACATACAGCAACCGCCGCTCCTCCTCCAGCTCGCGCATGGAGTTCGTACACATCGGACTCGGGAAGATATTCTCCTCCAGCCCGACCACAAACACCGTTGGGAACTCCAGACCCTTAGCCGAATGAATCGTCATCAGCGCCACCTTGTCATTAGAGTCGCCATCGTCGCTGTCCAGATCCGTGAGCAGCGCCACCTCCTGCAGGAAGTCAGGCAGATAGATCTCATCGCCCATATCCTCCTCACGTCGGCTCTCCACGAAGTCCTGCATACCACTGAGAAACTCCTCCAGGTTCTCCTGTCGTGAGATGTCCTCCGGATTACGCCCAGAATAGATATCCTTGCTGATGCCCGAGTTCATGATGATATCGTGGCCCAGCGTATAGGCATCCTCCGTCGCCACACGACCTATCCAGCCCTCTATCAGTTCCCTGAAGGCCTGTATCTTCGTCATCGTACCCTTGCTCACGTCCATCGGGAAAAGCACAGGTTCCTTGATCACCTGCCACAGACTCACGCCGTAGGCCTGCGCCGTCTGGATAATCTTTCCCACCGTCGTATCGCCGATGCCGCGAGCGGGATAGTTCACGATACGTTTAAAGGCCTCCTCATCGTTCGGATTGGCGATCAGTCGGAAGTAGGCGATCACGTCCTTGATCTCCTTACGCTGATAGAAGCTCAGTCCGCCGTAGATGCGATACGGGATATTGTCCTTACGCATCTGTTCCTCAAAGCTTCGGCTCTGGGCGTTCGTGCGATACAGAATGGCAAAGTCGCTCCAGTCACAATGGTCCTGCCGCCTGATGCGCTTAATGTCCTGCGTCACGATCATCGCCTCCTCCTTGTCCGAATACGCCGGCTTCAACTGCAGCTTCTCACCGTGTTCGTTCTTCGAGAAGACATTCTTCGGTATCTGCCGTTCGTTGCGCTTAATCAGCGAATTCGCCGCCTGCACGATCAACTGCGTCGAACGATAGTTCTGCTCCAGTTTGAAGAGTTTGGCATCATTATACTGGCTCTGGAAGTTCAGGATATTGTCGATGTTCGCGCCTCGGAACGAGTAGATGCTCTGTGCATCGTCGCCCACGACGCACACCTTCTGACGCTCTTTCGTCAACTGGTAGACAATAGCCTGCTGTGCATAGTTCGTGTCCTGGTACTCATCCACAAGTACGAAGTGGAACTTCTCAACATATTTCCGTCGGATATCCTCGTGGTTTTGGAACATCACCCACGTCTGCACCAGCAGATCGTCGAAGTCCATCGCATTCGCCTGCCGGCATCTTTCCGCGTACC
>JAEEGF011980677.1_pt1 | contig 10122 bp, 9 predicted proteins | sample 9134171 | NCBI WGS metagenome assembly JAEEGF01 (sample SAMN16246542, study PRJNA631951) | gut metagenome | biome: gut microbiome; feature: rumen; material: AP-attached | host: Bos | place: Iran: Karaj | collected 2018-10 | reverse complement strand
AGAATTTTCGTCAGATTGTCTGAAAATCGCGGGGAATACTTCCTGTATTGGCCAAGATTTTCGGGCAATATGACGGAATATTATGCTAGCTCGATGCGTGCCGCGGATTATGCGGTGTTGCCTTAATTTTTCAGCGGCAGGATCTTCGCGTGGTAAAGGGCGACGCCCACGAAACCGGAAATGACGGTGCAGACCACCATCTCCACCACGGCGTTGATGCCCACGAAGGCGCAGACGAAAACCAGGAAGCTGCGGCCCTTCATCAGGCCCTGCACATATTCCGTTTGCCCGAAGAGCAGCACCAGGGCGCTCATGAAAAAGGCGGTGTTGAGGAAGGCGGAGCAGAAGCCCGCGATGAAGCAGGCGGGGCGGGGGCCCGGCTTCTTCGCCAAAGCCCGGAAGATCAGCCCCACCAGGAAGCCGTCCAGGGCGCGGGGGATGAAGCGCTGGATGAAGGCCAGGAAGGGGTCGATGCTGAACAGGACGGCACCCATGCCGCTGGGGATGCCCACGCCGATGCACTGGAGGAAGCTCAGCAGCCCGAAGACGCAGCCCATGGCCAGGCCCCCCACAGGGCCCAGGGCGATGGCCGCCATGGCGATGGGGATCACGTTCAGGGTGATAGAAAGCGGGCCGATGGGGATGGTCCCGATGGGCGTGAAGGAAAAGAGGATCAGCAGCGCCGTCATCAGGCCCAGAATCGCCAAGGCCCGTACATCCAACTTCTTGTTCATTTTGCATTACCTCCTGCTGCCGCTCCCCGTCACGGAAGATGCGGCGCAATTGTATTAACGGGGCGAAGGTTCCCGGCTTGTGTCTCTCAGGCTCCCAAGGGGGATGCCCGGAGGCGGCGGAAGCGCGCCCCGCTGCGGCCCGGGTGAACCGCAGGGCCATTATATCATGTGTTTAGGAGAATGCAAGAGCGACTTGCGCATAAAAAACAGCGGCCTTGTTTTCGGTCAAGGCCGCCGTCCGTTAGTCCAGATAATCGCTTTGCAGGACTTCTGCCAGGTCGCACCTCCGGATCTGTCTGCCTCCCAGATAATACGCCAGTGCGACAAATCCGAAAATCGCGGCGATAAAGAGCGCAACAGGAACGATCGGCACTGCCGACCAGAACTCTCTCGGATCCAGGTAGCTAGCCGAGGTCATGAACCATATCAGCAGCACCGTGAGCGGAATCGTAATGAGGATGGGGCGGCTGGCTATCACAAGCGATTCGATGGTGAACACTTTCCGCATGCCTTCCGGCGTCATTCCAACAGACATATATCTTGCAAATTCTCTTTTTCTTTGCCGGATGAACCCCAGCGTATTGGAGAACACATTGGCTATTCCAATCAGAGCAAGCAGCGCGCAAACTGCTCCGATTATCGTTTTGTATCCATTCAGCATAGCGTCATTGTCAATCCGTTCCTGTATGCGGTTTTCTATCTCAACCGAATACTCGTCCCCCAAGGTTTTTTTCAGTTCTGTTTCTATTGCGTTCAATTCCGCAAGGGTTCGATCTTTTTCCGCCAGCACCCGGATATGGATTTCCGGCTGTGCGTTTCCGATTGTATCCTGAATCTGTTTCCAGGTTGAGACAGAAAGGAACTGCGTCAAAGCATAGTTTTCATATTCCTCTCTCAAAACCGGCGGTTCCTGCGCAAACCCCAGAACAGGGACCGTTACGGTATAAGCTGCCTCTTTCTCGTTCTGCAAAACAATGCTCTCCCGGTTGACCGAAAGGAACGGAACATATTCCTTGTATCGGAAATTGCTGCCGATGCTGTCCCAGATACGATTCAGGATTATGCTGCCTCCCTCCGAAGGTACGACGCCGAGCTGTTCACAATACTTCGTAAAGCCTTCGTCATCCATAATAATGATCGGGGCCTTGATCGTGTATGTCCCATCGCCAGCGCGTACAGCGTCCCCGGCCAGTGCTTCCAATCCGCCGCGACTTGTCACTTCGTCGCTGACAGCATCTGCCGCGACTATGCAGCGCGCTTCCGCTATTTGATAGATCACGCTGTCCGCATCATGTAAAGCGTGGATTGCTTCTTCACCGGAAAAATCCTCGATTTTTGTGTCCTTAACGGTTGCCATGACATCCCAGGCATCCTGGTAGCGTTCAAAATACGTATGGTCCGTACTGATCCCCGAGAGGGTAAAGAAGCACAGCATGGCAGTAAACCCCAGAAAAGAGAGCGTCAATGAGATTGTCGAAGTCCGCAGCGCCTTCTTTTGCGCTTTCAAGGCATTTCCCGCCAACTCTCCTTCTATCCCAAACAACAAGGACAAAATGCGGGATTTCTTTTTCCGTTTCAGCTGCAACTCTCCTGCGTTCCTAATGGCTTCCAGCGGAGTAAGCCGACTCAGCTTTCTTGCCGGAAGCCATGCTGAAATGACGACGGTAAGGCCGGAAGCAAAAACGGTAATCACCAACACAAGCGGATGGTAAGTAAAACCGGCGGTATGTCTGCCTATAATTCCATCCGCGAGGATATTGACAAGCTGTATGATTCCGAAGCTCAACGCGATCCCCGCAAGACTGCCGAGCAAGACGGGAACCGCACAAAGCACGGCTGCCTCCTGCATCAGACATGTGCGGATTTGCCCCGGCGCTGCGCCTATACTGGAAAAAATGCCGAATTGGTGAACGCGCGCATTCATGGATACGGCAAAGGAGTTGTGGATGATCAGGATCAACGATATGGAAACGACCAGCAGCACAGCCAAAGCAAATGCCAGCAGCAAGGGTGGTTCTTTATTCTGCGGATCATGGATCAGATAGTTGGCCAACAGGCGTTCATGATAGGACGCTGCACCGTCGGGGACTCCCAATTGCTGCGCGATAAGCGGCATATCCCGGTAGATCGTCCGCATGTTTTGAAAGCGGATATCCAACACAAGGAATTGCCCGTCGGACAATTCCCGGTTGACCGCTGCATCCTCAACATTGGCAAAGCTCTCGATAACGGATACCGCACCTTCATCAAGCGGCCCCGCAATGCGCCCATGCCAGCCTCCATCTTCCAAGACGACGGATTCGACCTCGTAAGCCCAATAATTGTAAAACAGGCAGCACAGCAGCGACAGGAACAGGGTGGAAATGAACGCGGCGACCATGACCGATACGCTGGACGCCCGATTTCTTTTGATGAAACCCGCCGAATAGTCTTTCCACATACCGTTACCCCCGTTTCTGATCGCTGAGGATTTTCCCGTCCTCAATGGTGATAATCCGATCCGCTTCCAGGGCGATCTTATCATCATGGGTAATCAGCAGGATGGTTTGTTCCAGGTTCCGGTTTGAAAGTTTCAACAGGTCTATGATTTCTTTGCTGTTTTTCCGGTCCAGGTTCCCTGTCGGTTCATCAGCCAGCATCAAGGCGGGGCGATAAATGAGTGACCGGGCAATAGCTGCTCGCTGTTGTTGTCCGCCTGACAGCTGACCGGGGAGTGCCTCCAGCTTATCTTCGATCCCCAGAGACTGTACGATCTGATCGAAGTAGTCCTGATTTGGCTTTCTCTTGTCCAGCAAAAGAGGCATGAGGATGTTTTTCCGAACCGTGAGCGTCGGGATCAGATTATAGAACTGATAAATTAGTCCCACTTTTCTGCGTCTGAAAACCGCTGCCTGTGTGCGGTTCATCGCGGATATATCCACGCCTTCTATCAGCACCTTTCCCTCCGTTGGCCTGTCCACACTTCCCAAAATATGCAACAGCGTGGATTTACCCGAACCGGAGGCCCCCACAATCGCTACAAACTCCCCCTTTTGTACAGATAAATCAATATGGTCAAGCGCCACAACTTGGTTACTTCCGGAACCATAAACCTTTCGGACATTTTCACATCTCAGGATTTCCACATCACTTTCTCCTTTCTGATGCACAGTTTATCCTGCACACAGACTATCAGAGCAAAGTGACATTTCAGTGACTGTATACCCTTATTTCAAAACATGCCCCGCCGTTCCGCAGATTATAGGCGGCAATCGTCCCATTCTGCAATTCAATGATCGACCTGGAAAGAGCGAGGCCGATCCCGATACCATTCCCAATTGCACGTTTGCCGCGATAAAAGCGTTTAAACAAATGCGGCAGGTCTTCCGGTGCAAAGCCCGTCCCATCGTCCCATATCCGAATCTCTCCATAAAGGGGATTGCGTGAATAATCACAATGGATCATCCCACCGGGCTGTGTATGCTCCATGCAATTTTTCATGAGATTCATAAGGGCTTCCATCGTCCATTCCGTATCACCGATGACCTCCACACAGCCCTTTTCCGGAATATCGACTGTGATCTGTTCCTTCTGCAGCAAATCACTCAGGTTTTCCGCAGCCAAGTTCAACACCGTGTATATATCCACATTTTCATGTTTCAGCGGCAGAGTACCGGCGTCGATCTTGGAAAGCATGAGCAGGGATTCTTCCAGACGGTTCAAGCGTTCCAGCTGTCTTTCGATCTGATTTGTGTACGCGCTCGCGGTCTTCTCCTTCATAAGCTGCAAGGACAGGAAAGCCGCCGTGATTGGCGTCTTCAGCTGGTGCGCGATATTGGCCAGGTTGTCCGCGAAATTCTGCTTTGCGGAAACAGCCGCTTCCCTGGTCTGATAGAGCGCAGTGACCGTCTTGTATATTTCATCCTGCAAATGCGAGAATTCGTCCTCCCGAAGCTGTATCAGGGTCCCGTCAGAGCCGATGTTGACTTGCTCCAGGTACTCTGTCAAATCCGCAATGCGTTTTCGCTCCTGTCTGCGGGATGTCAGGAGCCCGAGAGCAAAGGAACCGGCAACAGCCAGGAACAGCAGGGCAGGAAAAAGGAACACATGAAGTGAAGCCCCTGTGCAAAACTCATCGGCAAAGTATCCATATTCTTTCAATATATCCTTCCCGGTCAGCTGCCGTCCGGTCATGGCATGATACTCTTTCAGGGCTGCCAACAGCTGCGGCTCCGACTCAGGCGCTTTTTCCAGGACGGTCGCGCAGAAGGCAGCGATATGGTCATGGGCCGCCTGCCGATAGTCCCGGGAATACAGGATCGCGGTCAACGTCATCCCCAGCAGGAGAACGATAAACGGAAAAACCAGCAGGAACGTTCGCATCCTTCTTTCTGTCATTTCGTATCCTCCATGCGATAACCGAAGCTCCGGACCGTTTTCAGACAGGCGGGATTATGCAGTTTTTCCCGCAGTCGTTTCATGGCGACGGTCAATGTGTTATCATTCACAAAGTTTCCGCTGCGATCCCATACCCGCTCCAGCAGCTGCCTTCTCGTGACGGTCCTGCCTTTGTTCTCCATCAGCATCAGGAGGATCTGATACTCCGGTTGGCTCACTGTGATTTCCTTTTGTTGAAAGTACACGGCAGACTTTTCTTTATCCATCATCACATCGTCGCAAAACAGCTTTGCGTCTTTTTCTCCGGACGTTCTCCGCAGCAGTGCCAGAATTCGGGAATACAGCACGGCCAGATCAAAGGGCTTTACCACATAATCGTCTGCTCCGTTTTGAAACCCGGAAACAATATCCGCGGAATCGCCGCGAACGGTCAAATAGATGATGGGCAAATCTTTCCACCTATCGCGGACCCAGATGCACAATTCGCTTCCCTGGCCGTCCGGCATATTCCAATCCAGCAGAACAACTCCAGGCAAACGGTTCAGCAGCGCGGTTTTGACTTCGGCAACTGTTTTAAACACCGTCACCAGGTAATTCCGCTGTTCCAGATATGCTTTTACGGATTCTCCGATGATTTCATCGTCTTCTGCGTAATACACTTCTATCATGGTGTTCTCCTTTTATCCGGCAGGGCGCACGCCCAGTCGTCCGGCGGATTCTCCCTCGTTTGTAACTGAATCGCATCTTTGACAAGTCCATAATATTTCGAGATAGCAAAAGAAGCAAGGAGGAAAGAGTTTGTCCTCGAAAATCCGGATCAGGAAAGCAACCGGGCATATATCCCCGGTTGCCATTTTCGCCGGCGGGGGGTATAATCTGTTCGATTCCATCCAACGGGAGGTAACGCAGATGCTGAAAGGAAAGACCGTACTGCTGGGGGTCACGGGGGGCATCGCCGCCTATAAGGCGGCGTATCTGGCTTCCGCCCTCACGAAGCAGCACGCCGCGGTGGACGTGGTGATGACGAAGAACGCCGCCGAGTTCATCACCCCCCTCACCTTCGAGCACCTCACCGCGCGGAAGGCCTATACGGAGACCTTCGACCGCTTCACCGCAAACGAAGTGGAGCATATCGCCCTGGCGGAGCGGGCGGACCTGGTGATCGTGGCTCCGGCAACGGCCAACATCTGCGCCAAGATCGCCCACGGCCTGGCGGACGACATGCTCAGCACCACCCTGCTGGCCTGCCGCTGCCCCCGGCTCATCGCCCCGGCCATGAACACCAATATGCTGCTGAACCCCGTCACCCAGGACAATCTGGCCCTGCTGGAGAAATACGGCTGGACCGTGATACCCCCCGCCACGGGGCGGCTGGCCTGCGGCGACGTGGGGCCCGGCAAGCTGCCGGAGCCGGAAACCATCCTCCAATATATCCTCCGGGAGATCGGCCTGAACCACGACCTCAAGGGCAAGCGCATCCTGGTCACCGCCGGGCCCACCCAGGAGCCCTTGGACCCGGTGCGCTATATCTCCAACCACTCCTCGGGAAAGATGGGCTACGCCATCGCCCGCATGGCCATGCTGCGGGGCGCGGCGGTCACGCTGGTCAGCGGCCCCACCGCCCTGGAGCCGCCCCCCTTCGTGGAGACGGTGCCGGTGGTAACGGCGGAGGATATGTTCCGGGAAGTCTCGGCGCGCGCCGGGGACATGGATTGGATCATCAAGGCCGCCGCCGTGGCGGATTACACCCCCACCGAGGTGGCGGACAACAAGATCAAGAAGAAGGACGGAGACCTTTCCATCCCCCTGAAACGCACCCAGGACATCCTCGGCTGGCTGGGACAGCACCGCGCTCCCGGCCAGCTCCTGGCGGGCTTCTCCATGGAGAGCGAAAACATGCTGGCAAACAGCCGGGCCAAGCTCACGAAGAAAAACGTGGACCTGATCTGCGCGAACGACCTGCGGCAGGCGGGGGCGGGCTTTCAGGTGGACACCAACGTCCTCACCCTCATCACGGCGGAGGACACCCGGGAGCTTCCCCTTCTGAGCAAGGAGGAGGCGGCCCTGGCGGTGCTGGACCGGTTGAAGGAACTGGAAAAATAAAATGGGCGGGCGGCAGAAAACTGCCGCCCGCCGATTCTTTTCTCACTTCATGCCGATCTTTGCGATCTGCACGTCGAACTTCTTCTTGAGGCCGTCCACGGTCTCGGGGGTGAGCCGCTCGGGATGGAGGGTACGGATGGAGTTGTAGCACTGGAGGAAGAGGGACCAGTAGCTCTGGCCGCCCAGGTCATACAGCTCGGAATGTTCCAGGACCTCGATCTTGTGGGGCGCAAAGCGGGGGATATTGACGACGCACTCGTCGTCCGCGATGAATTCCTTGCCCAGGACGGTGAATTTCACCTTGCCCTTGCGGAGGAAGAGCAGCTCCCGCAGCTTGGGGTATTGATCCCACTCGGCGGTGAAGCCCGGCTCCATCACGGCGCAGGCCATTTCCTTGGTGCCGCCGTTCTCCCAGCGCTCCACGATCACGCGCATGCTGCATCCGGGGAACTCATAGGCGGCGTGGGGCCGGTTCACGTTCTTGACGGCCAGGCACTCCTCCACGGGGGCGTCCTTATAGACGAAGGCCTCCAGCATCTTGGAGTCCATCTCGCCGTTGGGCATCAGGGCGGCCAGGGCGGGATCGTCCTTCAGCTCGGGCATATACTCCTTCACGCGGGCCACGTCCTTGGCGTCGGAATAGACCTCGAAGTCATGATAGGTGCCGCGCCACTTGGTCTCCTCCAGGAAGGTCATGCCGTGGGCCTGGCCGGCCTGCAGATGCACGATGTCGCCGGGGGTGCAGAGGACGCGCTGCCCGTTGATGTAGAGATAGAGCTTGCCGCTGTCCACAAAGAAGGTCTCGTAGCCGTGGACATGGTAGTGGGGCATCTGCCAGGTGGCCTTCATGTCCTCGGGCACCGCATGCATGATGGTGTCCAGGCACCAATACAGGCCGTGGGGGCCCTCCGCGTCCGTCACCAGACCGGCCTCGGAGGAGACCTGCCCGTTGGGCCAGAAATGCTTCGCGCTGCCCCGCCAGCTGATCTCCGGGTGCTTCAGGTCAAACAGAAATTCATTCTTTTCCATTGGATTCCGTCCTTTCCATATGTTGAATTTGTTTGTTCCCGACAGGAATGTGCGCTGAGATCGAATGAAAAAGTTATATCCATTTGTTCATTGCCGATATTATAACATGCCGTCCCAGAAATTTCCACCGTAAATTCCGAGTGGGCCCTCCCCTTCCGCCCTTCTTTCCCGGATAATTTCTTGCGGACTCCCTTGCATTGTGGCCGCGACTATATTATATTCTATATATAGTGGCTGCTTGGGCCTTGGTATCAGACACTAAAAAATGAAGAGCAGCCGATTGGAGGTCCAAATCATGAACAAGAACAGCCGTTCCCGCCTGCTGGTCTTTTTGCTGGCCGCCGTTCTCTTCGTGGCGGCAGCGGTGCCTACTTACGCCGCCCTTACGTCTAAGGATATCACCGTATTTTCCGGTGTCAGCATCTTCGTGGACGGGAGGGAGCTGCGCCCCACGGATGTGAAGGGCAACGACGTGGAAGCGTTTATTTATGAAGGCACTACCTATGTGCCGCTGCGTGCTGTGGGCGAAGCCCTGGGTGCAGAGGTAAGCTGGAACAAGGAAACGAAGACGGTCTACGTCAACAGCGAGAAAACAGGGAATGAGCCGGAAGACCGCATCGCCAGATACGACGCCGGTTCCGGTCCTTTCACCTACACTTGCGGTCCCATGAACCTCACCAGCAAATACTGCACGGCAGAGCTGGACGGGTTTACCATTCTGGGTTCCAGAGTGGCCTTTTGCGATCCTATCTATGTGGATCAGGTGCGGCTCTATGAGGTATACACTCTTATAACCGGCACAGTTAAGAGTTCCGAGCGCGGGTATTTCCTGTGCTATGCGCATTGCTATGATAAGGACGGCGAACTGCTACGTATTGACAAGATTTATCAGGAGCTGGAAGAGAATGTCCCCTTCAAGTTTTGGTATGCTCTGGACGTCCCGGCGGATACCGTGCGCCTCGTTCTGTCGGCGGACAGGATGGACTGACGGCGGGCCACAACAAAAAAGCAGAAGCAAGGGCACCCGGAAAAATCCGGATGCCCTTGCTTTATTTTACATGGTTCCGCTTTCGGCGGGGAGCCGGGCCTTTTTCTCCGCCCGAAGGTCCAGCCACACCAGGGCCAGACAGCCCAGGCGCAGGAGGAAGCCCAGGATGGCAAAGGGAAGGCCGAAGGCCAGGTTGAAGCGGAGGGGTATCAGGCGGCTTATAAGATCCAACCCGATCAGGAGGGCAAAAACCCTGCGCGCTGCGGCGGCGCTGCCCTTTTCCCGCAGGAGCCGCCCGGCTGCCAGACCGAAAACCAGGGCCGGGACCAGCAGGGCGAAGGCAAGGGCCACCTCACTGCCGCTTATGCGGTAGAGAAAGGCGAGGAGCAGCAGCCACCACCGGGGCAGGAGGGAAGCGCCCAGCTCAAAGAGGAGGGCGGCGGGGCCTTCGTGCAGCATGGCCCCCCGGTAGGAGGAGACCGCCAGCAGGAACAGCGCGCAGACCATGGAAGCGGCCTGGGTGACGCGCACCGCCAGCTCCGCGCCGCTGAGGACATTCCGGACGCCGACGCCGAATCTGATCTTCATCCCCGCACCTCCGTCAGGCTGCGGAGGAGCCAGCGTTCCTCAAATCCCTCCGCGGCCGCCTCCGGGTCCCGCAGCCGATAGAGGATCTCTCCCGTATCCGGGTCCAGCCAAAGGACCTCGGCGGCGCTGCCGTCCGCCCGGATGTCCCCGGCGCCAAGGCAGTAAAGGGCGCAGAGGGGGTTATCCTCGGGGACGTTCACAGGCAGCAGGCAGCCCCGGAGACAGACCAGCTCCCCGGAGGCGCACTTGCCCCGCAGCACCGTGTCCTCCATTTCCACCTCCCGGTGGAAATCCTCCGGGTCC
>JAEEGF011171513.1_pt1 | contig 10122 bp, 9 predicted proteins | sample 9134171 | NCBI WGS metagenome assembly JAEEGF01 (sample SAMN16246542, study PRJNA631951) | gut metagenome | biome: gut microbiome; feature: rumen; material: AP-attached | host: Bos | place: Iran: Karaj | collected 2018-10 | reverse complement strand
CTTTAGGACTAACTTTAAATATCCATAGTGAATACGAATATCATTACTACACTGGTGATAGCTTAGATCATGCCATAAATGATTACTTTATTTATGAAAAAGAAATAACAATCGTGGGAGTCGTCGATGACTTATCATTTTTAGCGACACCAAAACTATATTATTCATATCAATCAATTAAAGAAGTTATCAAAGAAACATTATTGATAAATGCTTCTACTTATAAGAATGAAGATATAACTTGGTACGATGTTCTTGCTAATTCAGAAAAAGATGATCCGATATCTAATTACTCGTATCTGTTATTTTTAAAGAACCATAAGAATAATCAAAATCTTAAAGACTATATGTCACAAGTGGTGGGACCATTAAAAATTTATTCTCCCGCTATTACTATTTCCGATGCTTTGTTTGATTTAATTCATGCCGCTACTTTAGGAATGAGTTTATTCTTAATAATCGCATTAGTGGGAACAACTTTAATACTTGGTATCATTTCCTTTTCTTCATATACAGAAGATAAGAAAACTAGCGCGATATTAACTTGCTTAGGTGCTAGTAAGAAAGAGATATTCTCAATATATTTTTATGAGAACTTATTTATCTGTTTGATATCTATGATATCTTCCTTTATTTTTTCTCCTCTTTTAGCCTTGCTAACCAATCAAATCATTTTTCATATAACTTTATTCGAATCGATGCTTTCTATTCCTTTATTGGCCTTTTTGATTATTATTCCATCTACCCTTTTGATTTGTGCTTTATCAACTTATTTACCTTTATCTTTCTCTAAGAGAATTTCACCAAAGGAGGAACTAAGTGAAGAATGATTACAATTAGTCACATATTTAAAAAATATGGAAATAGTCTTGTCCTAAATGATATTAATTTAAAACTTCCTAGAACTGGACTTGTGGTTATTAAAGGACCATCAGGATGTGGTAAGACCACTCTTTTGAATGTGATTGCGGGATTAATAGATTGTAGTGGTGATGTTTGTATAGATGGAAAGCATATCAATATGATGGATGACAAAAGCAAGGATGAATATAGACTTAAGAATCTAGGCTTAATATTCCAAGATTTCAAACTATTTGAAAATGAATCTGTTTTAAATAACATCATGTTTCCTTTACAAGCCATTTTCTCTGCTTCATTAGAAACAAGATTAAGAAAATGCTCCGATTTAATAAACATGGTGGGATTAAAAAGATCAATAAAGCAAAGAGTAAATAAATTAAGTGGTGGAGAAAAACAGAGAGTCGCTATCGCTCGCGCATTAGTTAATTCTCCTAAAATCTTATTAGCGGATGAACCAACTGGTGCATTAGATAGTAATACCGCAAAAGAGATAATGGATATTCTTCAAAAGATATCTAATCGTTCTTTAGTAATTATTGTTTCTCATGATGAAGAACTCGCTAAGGAATACGCTGATGAAATCATTTGTATGGAAGATGGCGTAATTAAAGACATCATCTTTCAAGAAATTGATAGAAGTGAAAAATATGTTCCTATATCTAAGCAGTTTTACACGCTTAAGAAATCTAGTGTCCCATTATCATTTCTAGTTCGACATACGATAAACGCAATCAAACAAAAGAAGTGGAGAACAATGATATGCAATGGCATCACATCACTTGGTTTAATTGGTGTTGGATTGGCCAGTTCATTATCATCTGCGATATCGGCAAATATTAAAAACGCTTATTCGCAAATTATAGATGATAACAAGATTACAATTTCACAAAAGAATAATGACCCAGGAATATATGGAAAATACGCCGCTAGTTACTATGAAGTGATGGATATTTATGAGCATAATCAAGACAAGATTTTAGATATTGGAACAGTCTATCAAAATGACTTTGAATCCTTCTTTCCACACAGCAATTCTTTATACCTTTTTGATACCGCATATCGAGTTCCTATAAATGGAATATCCGCTAGACAAATTAACGAATTTAGATGGCTTGATGTTGAACGCCCAATTAATATCTATCCAGAGGAAATAAACGACCTAAAAAATGACGAAGTAGTATTAGCCTTAACCATCGATATGATTAACACAATTTGCTATCAATTACAGATAGAAAGAACAGTCACTTCTTTGTCTAGATACTTGCAAACTCATGAGCTAAAAATATACTTCGATTTTCGAAATGATTATTGGCAGTATAGCGATGAACAATTACTTAAAGTAGTGGGCTTCACATTAGAAAAACAACCAGGCATTTATCATACTAATCACTTGTGGAATGAATATATGTTTGAAGAGAGAATGAGGTTCCCTACAAGTGATAATATTTCAATCAATCACGAAGTTCCTTGGACGCTTAATAAGATATACTACTTACAAGTTAAAGAGGATATGAATAGTTTTCTTAGTCATATTCGAGAGCAAGAAAGAATGGATTCATTTATTTTTGAAATATTAGATAAAAACTATTTTCCGTCAATTTACGCGGATATTGAAACAAAAAGCATTCAAAAACTGCTTATTTTTGCAAATACAACTAGATCGATTCCTATATCTGATTACCGTATGTTTAAATCAATAAATAACAATATTATCAATCCAATTTATGGTTCAAACGGTGGTTATGCTATTTATCCTTCAAATATGTTATATGGATTTTCAAAAATAATGTACTTTTTTGGTAATGAAGAATCAATAAATGATGTTATCGATTCCAATATAATTTCATCTAATTCCTCTAATGAAAATATCAAATTACCTGATGATGTTTTGTGTGGTCATTTCTCTCAATCTTTAACTGGTGGAGTCTCTTTTAATGTGCTTGCTTTTGATCCTGATTTAGGAAGAAAACCTAAGAACTTAAACGAGATAGTAATCAGTTCAAAAATAGCAGAAACAATATTTCAAAACTTTAATGTTGGTGACTCTATTTTTCTCTCCTGTTTAATGTCGCAAAATCGTAATTCGGATGGAGAAATTATTCGCCACTTCAAAAGCCTTGAACTAAAGGTTGTAGGAGTAATTAATTCAGAGAAAAATTTGATTTATCACGATTCGCCTTGGACAATTAATTTCTTTCAAATCATGCTTGGTGTTTCGGCATTTGATTTATCGATTACCGCTATGATGCTAGATGTCTCAAATAACAAACAAATTGGTAAGACGATAAATGATTTAAAACGAGCGTTCCCAGAGTATGAAATTCTTGAACCAATGAGTGAAGTGAATAAAAGCGTTAATCAGGTTTGTTCTTATCTCGAAATAGCATTAATGTGCTTCTCTATTATTTCAATTATTATCTCCACATTGCTCCTATCGATTTGTAATTACCTTTATATATTGGAAAACAAAAAAGACATTGGTTTAGTTAGGTGTGTTGGTATCAATAAGTTTGAAGCAGGTAAGTTTGCAATTACCCATAGTGTTCTCATGTGTTTAGTGTCATTCGTGATGTCTTCAATCGAATTATTTATTACATCCTTTATCATTAATGGAGAGATGGCAAAGCAAATGGGAACTGGCTTTTCCTATATATTCAATCCTTTGTCTTTGCTATATATGTTTTTACTCTCTTTATTTGTATCTATAGTGTCGAGTGTTTTTATATCTTTTAAACTTAATAAACTCAATCCAATAGAAGCTTTAAAGCAATAAGGAATGCTCATTATTAAATAAACAAAATACTTTTGTTTGCTAATATAATGTCATTTTCGTATAATACTATGGAACTAAAGAGGTTATGTTATGGGATTAAAAGCAGGAATTGTCGGATTACCAAATGTTGGTAAATCCACTCTATTTAACGCAATTACAAATTCACATGTTGAAGCAGCGAACTATCCATTCGCTACTATCAATCCAAATACTGGTGTTGTTAATGTTCCAGACGAGAGATTAACATTCTTATCTAATTTATTTAAACCAGAAAGAACAATTCCAGCGACTGTGGAATTTTATGATATTGCCGGTTTGGTCCGTGGTGCTTCTAAAGGTGAAGGCTTAGGCAACCAATTCTTATCCCATATTAGAGAATGCGACGCAATCGTTGAAGTGGTCCGTTGCTTTAAGAGCGAAGATATCGTTCACGTTGAAGGTAGCGTTGATCCTATTAGAGACATTGAAGTTATTAACTTAGAACTCGTTATGGCGGATTTAGATACAGTTAATAAACGTATCGAAAAGATTGCTAATAAAGCAAGAATTCAAAAAGATAAAGAATCAATGTTAGAAATGAGTATCTTAACTCCTATTCAAGCCGCTCTTGAACAAGGAAGACCTGCTCGTATTGTTAGTTTAACTGAAGAACAAGAAAACTATGTTAAGAGTTATCACTTATTAACAAAGAAACCAATTATCTATGTCGCTAATGTCAGCGAAGAAGATTTAATGGATTTAGATAATGCTGAGAACTATCAAAAGGTTGTGAAATACGCTCACGAAGAAAATAACGAAGTTATTCCTGTTTCTTGTGAGATTGAAAGCGAATTATCTGAATTACCACCAGAAGAAAGAGACGAATATTTAAAAGAATTAAATGTCACTGAATCTGGTTTAACTAAAGTTATTAAAGCAACATATAGATTACTTAACTTATCAACATTCTTTACTGTCGGTCCAGATGAATGTAGAGCATGGACATTTAAGAATAATAGTTCCGCGCCTCAATGTGCTGGTGTTATTCACACCGACTTTGAAAGAGGATTTATTTGTGCGGAAGTTTATCCATACGAAGCCATTCATGAGTTAGGTAGTGAAACCGCAGTTAAAGAAGCGGGTAAATTGAGAACTGAAGGTAAAGGATATTATCCAAAAGATGGAGATATCATGTTCTTCAAGTTCAATGTTTCCGGGAGAAAATAATATGAGAATTGGATTTGCTAGTGATATCCATCGTTTAGAAGAAGGAAACAAATTAATTCTCGGTGGAGTAAATATCCCTTTTGAAAAAGGTGAAGTTGCTCATTCCGATGGTGATGTTGTTTATCATGCTTTAGCTGAATCAATCCTCGGTGCTTTAGCTCTTGGAGATTTAGGAACTCATTTCCCAGATAATGATCCTCAGTACAAAGGTATTGATAGTGCAATCCTTGTCCGACGAGTTGTTAAGATGATGGAAGATAAAGGTTATGCTGTTAATAATGTTGATATTTCTATCACATTAGAACAGCCAAAGCTCAAATCATTCATCATAAAGATGAGAGAAAACATTGCCGAATTATTAAAGGTTGATGTTGATGCTGTTTCTGTTAAAGCAGGAACAAATGAAAAACTCGATGCCATAGGCATGGGATTAGCGGTGAAAGCGGAATCTATTGTTTTATTAAAAGAAAAAGAATAAATTCTTTGCCTTCACACATGTAATGATTATAATAAAAGGTCAAATTTATGGATGTTATTGAAAGTTTAAAACTAAATATACAAAAAGCCTTCTCCGCATTAGGAGTTGAAGTATCTTTGAATGATATCGTTATCGAACATAGTAAAGATACCGCTCACGGAGACTATGCGACAAACGCCGCAATGAAGAATTGCCGTCTTTTTAGCAAAGCTCCAAGAGATGTCGCTAATGCATTAATTGAGAAGTTAAATATGAATGGAATTGATCGTGTTGAAATTGCGGGTCCAGGCTTTATCAATTTCTTTATGAAAAACGATTCCTTACAACCAATCGTTAAGAAAATTATTAACGAAAAAGATAACTTTGGTAAATTACCAAAGAATGGTCAAAAAGTTAATGTGGAATTCGTTTCTGCTAACCCAACAGGTATCTTACACGTTGGTACCGCTAGAGGTGCAGCAGTTGGCGATTCCTTAGCAAGATTACTTGAAGCATCAGGTTATGAAGTTACTAGAGAATACTACATTAATGATGCTGGTAACCAAATCACTCACTTAGGTGAATCTATTCAAGCAAGATATATGAACCTCTTTGGTATTGAAAAAGATATTCCTGAAGATGGTTATAATGGGCAAGATATTCACGATATCGCTAGAAGACTTAAAGAAGAATATGGCGATTCATTATTAAATAAAGAAAACGCCTTAGAATTCTTCAAAGAAAAAGGCATGAAGATTGAACTCGATAGAATTATCGAAGACTTAGCCTTATTCCGCGTTAAACACGATGTCTTCTCTTCTGAGAAAGTCATCCGTAGCAATGGTGCGGTGGAAAAAGAATTAGATTACTTAAAGAAATACACCTATAACGAAGATGGCGCTTTATTATTAAAGACCACCGAATTCTTAGATGATAAAGATAGAGTTATTGTTAAGAGTAATGGCGATTACACATACTTCTTACCTGATATCGTTTATCACGTTAATAAGATGTCTCGTGGATTTAATCAATTAATTGATGTCTTGGGCGCAGATCATCACGGATATATTAATCGTATGAAGAGCGCACTCATGATGCACGGATATAGCGCAGATGTACTTGATATCGCACTCGTGCAAATGGTTCGTTTCTTAAAGAATGGTGTTGAATACAAAGCATCCAAGCGTAGTGGTGATGCGATCACATTACGTGATGTATGTGAAGAAGTAGGCGTAGACGCCATGCGTTATTTCTTCGCAATGCGCGCACCTTCAAGTCACTTAGACTTCGATATGGACTTAGCTAAAGAACAATCTAGCAACAATCCTGTGTATTACGCACAATATGCTCACGCAAGATTATGCTCCATTATCGAACAAGGCAAAGACATCGCTATTGATGAAGATGCCAAGTTACTTGAAAAGGCAAGCGAAATGGCCTTATTAAAACACTTAGCCAGTTTCTCTAACGTCATCGTTGATGCCGCAAAAGAAAGAGCGCCTTATAAAATTACCAATTATATTCATGACTTAGCAAAGCTAGTCCATGGATTTTATACAGAATGTCGTGTTATCGATAGAGATAATATCGACCTCTCATCTTCTCGTTTAGCGTTATGCTTAGCGAGCAAAATAGTTATGAAAAACGCACTCGATTTAATTGGAGTCAGTGCACCAGAACGTATGTAATAAGCAAAAGGAGAATTACACATGACAAAATCATTATTAGATTATGCATTCGATTGCATTTCTCAAAGCAAGGAACCAGTAAATTTCAAAGATTTATGGGCTTATGTTGTTAAAGAATCCGGTATTGATGAAGATTTAGCGGCAAGAAAGATTTCTTCTTTCTACACCAACTTAATGCTTGATGGTCGTTTCGTCACATTAGGTGAAAATAACTGGGATTTAAGAACACGTCACTCATTCGATAAAGTTCATATCGATATGAAAGATGTCTATGCCACAGTTGATGAAGAAGAAGCTTCTGGCGAAGATGAAGACGAAGACGAGAAAGAATACAATAAAGCCTTCGAAGAACCAAAAGACGAAGAAGAAGATTCTGAAGAAGAAACTGAAGAATCCGAAAACGAAGAAGAACAACGCGAGGAAAGATAATGTTTGAAGAACTTCGCAAAATTATAGAAGCGAACGATTCGATAGTTATTTTCGGACATATTTTTCCTGATGGAGATTGCTACGGCAGTCAAATCGGTTTAAGAGAATTAATTAGACTTAACTACCCAAACAAAAAAGTATACGCAGTTGGTAGTGGACTTCGCCGTTTCTTTGACCTCATAGGAGAGATGGATAAAGTCAGCGATGACGTGATCAAAAATTCACTCGCTATCTTAGTCGATGGCAACGATTGTTCACGTATGGAAGATGCTCGTGTTAGCACTGCGAAAGAGTTCATAAAGATTGACCACCATATTGAAAATTACTGTTTCACAGAAGGCAAGTCTGTTATCAATACACACGCCAATAGCTGTGCGGAAATGTTGGTCCAAATGGCGCAAGAATGCGGATGGAAGTTTAATCCTACAATTTCTAACGCTTTATTCTTAGGAATTCTTACCGATTCAGGAAGATTCCAATATATTGAAGATTTCCCATTAGCATTTCATGAAGCAGCATTTTTATGCGAAAACGGTGCAAATCCTAAGGCAATTAACGATATTTTAAATCAAACAGTGGAATCCGCGCTTAAGTTCAGAGGCTATGTCTTTAACAATTACAAAAAGACAAAAACAGGTGTTGTTTATCTAACCTTCAATTTTGAAATGTTACAACGCTTACATGTCTCTCCAAGTAAAGCGGGAACAATGGTTAATTTATTATCAAATGTCATTGGTTATCCAATCTGGGCATTCTTCTGCGAAAACGAAGATGGCACATGCCACGCTGAGTTTAGAAGTAACGGTCCTGCTGTTCAACCAATTGCCGCAAAATATGGTGGCGGTGGTCACATGCTAGCCGCTGGTGTCACACTTCAAGATATGAGCAAAGACACCGTAAACATGGTTATTAAAGATTTGAATAAAGCTATTTCCGATTACCAAAAGGAGAACAAATAATTATGTGGGAAAAAGAATTACAAGCTGCGATTGAAGCGGGTTTAAAAGCTCGTGTGAAAATCATGGAGATTTATGAAAAAGGATTTGATGTTGAAATCAAAGAAGACAATTCTCCAGTGACAATTGCGGATAAGACTGCGGATAAAATTATCCGTGAATACCTCCACAAAGAATTTCCTGAACACGCTTTCTTAACTGAAGAATCAGAAGATAATGAAGAAAGATTATCCAATGACTATGTTTGGATTGTTGATCCAGTTGATGGAACAAAAGATTTTGTTGCTAGAGATGGTGGATTTACCACAAACATCGCACTCGCTTATAAGCACGAATTAGTCGTTGGTGTTGTCGTTGTTCCAGTGACTGGTGAAGTTTATTTCGCTAGTAAAGGCAATGGTGCTTACCATCGTATGGATGGAAGAGATGTGAAGATTCATGTTAATGATAAATTAGAAGACTTAACATGTTTAATGAGCGTCTTCCACACCAATGAAACAGAATTAAAACTTATCGAAAAACATAGCGATAAAATCAAACACGTAATGAAGTATGGTTCTTCCTTAAAACCATGCCGCATTGCGGAAGGCTTAGCGGAAATCACATATCGTATGTCCGCAGGCACAAAAGAATGGGATACAGGCGCATGTCAAATCATCGTGGAAGAAGCGGGTGGATTATTCGTTGAACCTGATGGTGGCAAAATCACCTATAACCGAAAAGATGTATATAACCGCAAAGGTTACGTCGTCGTAAATAGAAAAGAAAACATTCTTCTATAAATAGAAAAGTCAGCCGTTGAGCTGACTTTTATTTTGTTATGCCACGATGTGAGTGTGTTTTGTTAACCACTTTTCAAATCTTACTGGAAGGAAGAGTAAGAATATTCCTAAAGTGACAATACTTAATAACCACCAAAGGATCCATCTTCCTAATAATTGGAAACCGTTTCCGTCGAAGTGTAATCTTCTTCCGTTAACGATACGGTGATTAACTTTCCATCCTTCAATCCATGCATATGCAACTGAATATAAGATACCGATTGTAACTACAGTTACTAATGCACCCAAAAGTGTCCAACCAATAAGTTGAATTGTTTTTCCGTCGAATTTGCTTTCCGCGCTTAAATCAACTGGAAGAGAATTGGCCTTTACCAACTCCATAGAATCATTTTCCATAAATACCCCCTTTATTTACGAATTATGCATATAGAAATATGATACTTTGATTTTTATACACAAATCTTTTTAACGCAACTGTTCTTTTTTATTTTCGCCTAAAATATTAAAAAAACAGCCTTTCGACTGCTAGTTACGTGGCTGGGGTGACTGGGATCGAACCAGTGAATGGTGAATTCAGAGTCCACTGCCTTACCGCTTGGCTACACCCCAGTATTAATTTAATAAAGTGATTATTCTGCTAATCTAACTTCTAATACACCAGGAACTTCTTCTTGAAGAATAACTTCCACCAAGTCTTTGATGTCGTTATTCGCATACATACAATCTTGGCAAGCACCAATCATTTTGACATAGACAATTCCATCTTTAAAAGATTCATAGATGACATCTCCGCCATCTTTCTGTAAGAAGTGTCTAATCTTATCTAATGTTGCAATAATAAGCTTCTCTGTGTCATCCATAATAATTAACCGCTAAAGATAATAGCACAATAAAAATAAAATGTTTACTAATATGATTTAAAAAACCAACACATTTTCGTGTTGGCTTATTTTATAAATAACTATTTAAC
>JAEEGF010092233.1_pt1 | contig 10122 bp, 4 predicted proteins | sample 9134171 | NCBI WGS metagenome assembly JAEEGF01 (sample SAMN16246542, study PRJNA631951) | gut metagenome | biome: gut microbiome; feature: rumen; material: AP-attached | host: Bos | place: Iran: Karaj | collected 2018-10 | reverse complement strand
CACCGATGTCACCACCCTGATCGACTTTATGCTGGGCAACGATCAGTGCTGCGAAATCTGCGGCGACATGAACGAGGATGGCCTGTTGAACATCACCGATGTCACAGACCTCATCGATTTGCTGCTAGGCAACTGATTCCGCAACGATCCTTCTAGCAGGCCATCCCACAAAGGGATGAGCCTGCTTTTTTTGTGGAAAATGTAGGGTTTGTGATGAATTTGATGGGTAAAATTTGTAAGAGTTGAAAAAGGTGGCTATTTTTGTCGTGTCATAACATTGAAAAGTGATTTTATCATTAACACCAAACCAAAATTCAAAAGATGAAAAGAATTTGTATCTCTCTGATGCTATTATTGTGCTGCGCCATGGCAGCTATGGCAGTGCCCGCCAAACCAGGTTGGCACACATTGAATCAAAGTGACGGCACCACCTTGCAGGTGCAGGCCGTGGGTAACGCCTTCAATCATGCTCTGCTCACTAAAGACGGCCTGATGGTCGCCCTGGGTGACGACGGAGACTTCTACTACACCTCGTCGTTGACAGGACTAACTACGGTGCGAGCCCACGAGATGAAGGACCGTACCGCCAGCGAGACTGCGTTTATCGAAGCCCAACGCGGCCACTTGACGATGAAACCCAAGGAATTCAGGCCCATTCAGGGAAAACCGACCTTTGGCATCGGTGGCAGCAATGCCGACTCAGACGTGCCGGCACAAGGAAATCGCAAGGTGCCCATCATCCTGGTCGAGTATCAGGATAAAAAGTTCAAAAACTCCCGCGAGCAGATCATCAACGCCATGCTGACGGGCAACACCAGCGTGCAACAGTACTTCCACGACCAGTCCAACGGGAAGTATGACCCTGATTTTGAGGTGTTCGGCATCTACACCCTGAGCCAGAACCGCCAGTACTATGGCGGCAACGACTCGAGCGGCAATGACAAGGGCTTGGGTGCAATGGTGACCGAGGCCTGCCAGATGGCAGCTGCCGACGGTGTATCATTCAGCCGTTTTGATACTAACAACGACAACTACTGCGACGTGGTCATCGTCATCTATGCCGGTGTGGGCGAGGCACAGGCCTCCTACACCGTCCCCAGCGCCATCTGGCCCTGTAACTGGAATCTCCAATCAGCCTCCTACTACGGTTTGGGCGGCAACGGCGCCTTCCGTCCCAACGGCAGCGGCCCCTATGTGAACAACTTCGCTGTGTTCAACGAGGTGCACGGCAGCAACGACAATGGCAGCACCATCGATGGTATAGGTACTTTCTGCCACGAGTTCGGCCACTGCCTGGGTCTGCCTGACTTCTATGATACGAATTATGGCGGCCACTACGGCATGGGTTACTGGGACATCATGGACACCGGCTGCTATGCCAACGACACCTATACCCCCGTGGGATATTCAGCATACGAGAAGAATTTCATGGGTTGGATTAATTATATCATTCCCAATCCCGGCACCTATTACACCTTGCCCATCTGGAACCAGAAGAATGAGGAGACCGACAAGGCCCTATTCCTCCAGAGCGACATCAACGGCAATGAGTTCTTCATCATCGAGAACCGCCGGCAGCAGGGATGGGACAAGTATCTGCCTGCCCAGGGTATGTTGATTCATCACATCACCTACAACGCCAGTCGCTGGCAAGCCAACACGCCCAATAACGAGAATATCCAGCTGGTCACCATCATGCCCGCCGACAACACTTTATCGACCAACAACGAGAGCGGAGACACCTGGCCTAGGAACAACAAAACCGAGTTTACTGACAACTCGACGCCTGCCGCCAAGCTCAACATGGCTGCCAACGGCAACATCTCGGGCAATGCCGGCTACCTGGGCAAGCCCGTGACCGAGATGGTCATCAACAACGACGGCACAGCCAGCTTCTGGTACATGAAGGGCGCTATCACCGATCCCACAATCGAGGTATCGACCAATAATGTCAACTGCGGCGCCACACCTGTGAACTCCAGCATCACCCAGACATTTACAGTTACCGGCCTGGCACTGACTGGCAATATAACGCTCACTCTCAACGATCCCAATGGGGTATTCGCTGTCAATCCCACGGTCATCAGCGCCAACAATGCTGCTATGGGAGTGACGGTAACGGTGACCTTCTCGCCGACGGCTGTACAACCCTTCAACGCCACGTTGACGCTCGCCAGCAACGCCGCCGAGAGTGTGACTGTCAACCTAACGGGACAGGGCCTCATCGAGAGCTACACGCCCGTGATGCTGCCCGCTGTCGAGGAATACATCAACCTGACCGAGTTCCGTGCCGACTGGACCGACCAGACTCCAGACGAGAATGTGATTAGTTACACCCTCGAGGTGATGACCAAGCCCGATGGCCCCGTGCCTGTCGAGGGCGGTGTCTGCGATCTGACTGACATCGATGCCGTTACTAACGATAACGGCACACTGCCCAACGTTGCCACCACGGCAACCGACTATCTGCCCGATGGCTGGAGCGCCGAGAACATGCTCTATGTCAACAACGGCTTTGTCATCACAGGTGCCAGCAGCAGCTGGTGGAGCACCACCTACGGCGCTCTCGTCAGCCCTGTACTAGACCTGACCGGCAACAACAAGGTGACCGTAGTGGCAAGGGTTCAGTCCTATTATCCTTCGAACTATGGTGTGGGTCAAGTCAGAATCTCTACTGGCTCGGCCTACAGCGACTATACACTGAACTCTAACGATGATGAAGACTTCCAGGAAATCACCGTCGTGCTCGACTGCTCATCGAGCGACCGCGTGCGTGTACAGGGCAGAGCCAACTACGTTGCCATCCAGAGCGTATTTATCTATCCTGGCGACATCACCGCTGGCGCTAAGCTGCGCGCCGTCGAGACCGGCGACAAGACCTACCGCCTCATCACCGGCATTACCGACAGATTCTACACGGTAACCGATCTTGAGGCTGAGGGCACTTATATCTATAAGGTAAAGGCCCTGTATGTCGATAATAGCGAGAGCGAGTGGAGTAATGTCGAGGAAGTGACCCTGTTCCAGAACGGACACGGTTTTCAGAAGGGCGACGTGAATCACGACGGCATCCTGAACGTCACCGATGTCACCACCCTGATCGACTTTATGCTGGGCAACGATCAGTGCTGCGAAATCTGCGGCGACATGAACGAGGATGGCCTGTTGAACGTCACCGATGTCACAGACCTCATCGATTTGCTGCTAGGCAACTGATTCCGCAACGACTAACTTGACAGTTAGCGTTAAAGGCCAGCCTACCGCTTGCTGATCTCAACATCACGTTATCCCAATTTGGCCATCTCGTGACCGAATTGGGATAATCTTTCTTATTATTTGTGCGTGTGGCAGATTATGTCTACTTTTGCTCCGCTCTTTTTTGAGCAATAATCATTGATATTAACACTAACCCAATCCATCAAGACTGCAATGAAAAAGACTCTCCTTATCTTATCACTGTTGCTTTGCTGCACTGCATCGGTGCTCGCTGTTCCCGCTTGGCCGGGATGGCAGACCATTACTCAAAGTGATGGCTCAACCCTACAGGTGCAAGCCGTGGGCAATGCCTTCAACCACGCTATCCTCACCCGTGACGGGCTGACGGTAGCCCGTGGCCATGACGGGGACTTCTATTACACGTCGGCAATGACGGGCCTGACTGCTGTGCGTGCCCACGAGGCAGGACAGCGCACGGCCAGCGAAACGGCATTTGTCAACGCTCAACGTTCTAGTCTGACGATGACTGTCAAGAACCGACAGTTCCCGGTAAATCGCCAAAGCGGCAGGCTGGGCATGGGCGGCAGCAATGCCGAGTCGGGTGTGCCCGCTATGGGCCAGCGCAGCGTCCCCATCATCTTGGTGGAGTTTTCCGACATTAAGTTCAACAACACCCGCGAAGCAATCATCGAAGCGATGCTCATGGGTAACGAGAGCGTGGGACAGTACTTCCGCGACCAGTCCAATGGCCTGTATGAGCCCGAATTTGACGTGTATGGCATCTACAGCTTGAGCCATGACCGCCAGTATTACGGCGCCAACGACTCCGAGGGCAATGATATGGGCTTGGGCTCGATGGTGACCGAGGCTTGCCAGATGGCGGCTGACGACGGCGTGTCGTTCAAGACCTATGATACCAACGATGACGACTTCTGTGATGTGGTGATTGTCATCTATGCCGGAGTGGGCGAAGCTCAAGCATCAACTGTCCATCCCGAGGCCGTCTGGCCCTGCAACTGGACGCTGGATGCAGCAGTGTACTATTCCTGTGGCGGACAGGGTGCTTTCCGACCTGCCGAGGGTGAACCCTATATCAACACGTTTGCTGTGTTCAACGAGTTGCATGGCTCTAAAGATAGTGGAAGAACTATCGATGGAATCGGGACTTTTGCTCATGAGTTTGGCCATTGTCTGGGTTTACCCGACTTCTACGACACGGGTAATGGAAACCACTTCGGCATGGGCTACTGGGACATCATGTGTTTGGGATGTTACAATAATGACAGCTACACGCCATCAGGCTACTCGGCCTATGAGAAGAATTTCATGGGCTGGGTGGACTTGATTACTCCACGCCCTGACACTTACTATACCTTGCCGGTATGGAATCTGAAGAGCGCTGACACCGACAAGGCCGTGTGCATCACCAGCGATCTGAACCAGAATGAGTTCTTCATACTGGAGAACCGCAAGCGCCAGGGATGGGACCGCTACTTGCCTGGCGATGGCATCATGATTACCCATGTGACCTATGATGCTGCCCGCTGGAGGGACAATACACCCAACAACCAGGATATCCAACTGATGACCCTGGTTCCGGCCGACAACAGTCTATACAGTTTCAACCAGGGAGGCGACCTATGGCCCCGCTATGATAACAACTCCTTTACCGATACCTCGACTCCTGCCGCCAGGCTCTACATGACGGCCGACGGGAACATCACGGGCAATGCAGGCTATCTGGGCCAACCGGTGACCGAAATGGCCATCAATGCCGACGGCTCTGCCGGTTTTTGGTACATGAAAGGCATCATCCCCGACCCGATTATCTCGATTTCATCGGAAGAAATTGGCTTTGGAGGCGTGATGTTGAACAACAGCGGCACCCGCACAGTGAGGGTCAGAGGACGGAGCTTAACGGGTGATATTACCCTCCATCTTAACGATGCTAACGGTGTGTTTAGCGTCAGTCCCACGGTTATCAGCAACGAGGATACCTACAATGGCTGCGAAGTGACTGTCACCTTTGCTCCTAAGGCCATTCAAAACTATAATGCCACCCTTACCCTGAAAAGCGAAGGTGCCGAGGATGTCACCGTTATGCTCACAGGCAACGGATTGATCGAGGGTTACACTCCCGTAATGCTGCCTGCCGACGAAAGTGCTATCGGTCTGACACAATTCCGTGCTGACTGGACCGACAACACCCCAGCCCAGAATATCGAAAGCTACACACTGGAAGTCATGACCAAGCCCAACTTCACGCTGCTCGAGACGGCCGACTTCAGCAACCTGCCCGATGTCCTGAGCGCCAATGGCACTGGTCTGCTGGATATTTCGGTCAATTATTGGGATTATTTGCCCGCGGGTTGGTCAGGAACCACCTATCTGAGCGCCTATGACGGGTCTTTGATTCTATCCTTTGGCGGCACCGTCAAGTCCCCTAACTACAACTTTACCGGGCATGGCAAAATGACTATCGTTTTCAAGGGTGCCTCCTACTACTATGACCACTCCACCGTCAGCGTTTCATCCAGCATCGATACGCAGGAAGTGGCACTTGATACCGCTATGGCCGATTATACCATTGTTCTCAACTGCGCCGACATGGATGCGGTGACCATCAAGTCACTGGTCAACTACACGAGCATCAAGCAGATTGACGTTTACGCCGGCGAGCAACCCACATCGCTCAGGCAGGGCGATGCTTCCTACAGGCTGATTACCGGAATCACCGACAAGTATTACACCGTGACGGGCTTGAATGCTGCAGACACCTATATTTATAAGGTCAAAGGCGTTTGGGCCGACGGCACCGAGAGCCCTTGGAGTAATGTCGAGACAGTGACGCTGTTCGATAATGGCCATACCTATGAAGTGGGAGACGTGGACCACGACGGCATGGTCATCATCAACGACGTGACTGCCCTGATCGACTATCTGCTGGACAACAACAAGCCGTGCTGCACCATCTGTGGTGATGTGAATGGGGACGGCCAGGTGAGCATCGACGATGTCACCGTACTCATCGACCGCCTGCTTGCCGGCAACTGATCCAGGCAATACCCCACCAAATCGAGTAGTAAGGGAGTGAAAGCCAAACTTTCGCTTCCTTACTTATTTTCATGCTGCGCTGTTTGAAACTTTGAAAATAGGTAGTGACCCCATACGAGTTAATGATGCAAGGTTGTACTGTAATTATTTGGCTTATTGGATTTTTATACTTAATTTTGCGCCATATTTAATTGCTTAACTAGTTACAAAAATGGATTTGTAGTGTTTTAAGTTTATCTACAATTATTCATTTATCATCAACCCATCAAACCTGTTTAGATTTAGATGAGAAAAAGTCTTTTTATTCTGCCCATCATGCTGTGCTTCACAGCATTGGCTCTTGCTGTACCTGCCTTTCCCGGCTGGCATGTTATTACTCAAAGTGACGGTACAACCTTGAAGGTACAAGCTGTAGGTAATGCCTTTAACAATGCCGTTGTCACCAGTGACGGATTGACTGTCGCCCGAGGCAATGACGGTGATCTCTACTACTATTCGTCATTGACAGGACTGACGGCTATGCGGGCCCACGAAGCAGGTCAGCGCACCGCAACCGAGAAAGCGTTTATCGCAGCACAACGTGGAAACCTGGACATGTCGTTCGAACCCTACATTTTACCGAAAAACAACAGAGGCCATCTGAATGCTACTGGCAGCAATGCCTCTGCAGACGTCCCTGCAATGGGCGAGCGCCGCATACCCATAATCCTGGTTGAATTTCAGGATAAAAAATTCCATAATACGAAAGAGAACATCATTGAAAGCATGCTCACAGGCCCTGAGAGCGTGGGTCAATATTATCATGACCAGTCTAACGGTCTCTACAAGCCCGAGTTTGACGTGTATGGCATCTACACCTTGTCCCAAGACCGCGAGTATTACGGTGGCCGTACGGGAACTACCAAGGATAAGGGCATCGGTTGGCTCGTGACCGAAGCCTGCCAGATGGCGTCAGCCGACGGCGTGTCGTTCAAGCCCTACGATACCAACAACGACTACTACTGTGATGTCGTCATCATCATCTTTGCAGGCGTGGGCGAATCCCAGGCCTCGATGTACCACCCAGAAGCCATCTGGCCCTGTAACTGGACACTGGATGCCGCAAAGTATTACTCAAGAGGCGGGAACGGTCCTTTCAGCCCCAATGTCGGTGACCCCTATATCAACCATTTTGCTGTTTTCAATGAATTGCATGGTTCCAACGATAGTGGAAAAACTATCGATGGAATCGGCACTTTTGTACATGAGTTTGGTCACTGCCTTGGTCTGCCCGATATGTATGATACGGCCAACAGCAATAGCGACAACTATGGTATGGGTAATTGGGATGTGATGTGCTTGGGCTGTTATGGCAACGATGGATACATGCCAGTGGGCTTTTCGGCCTATGAGAAGGTTTTCATGGGTTGGGTACAATACATCACACCTGAGCCCAACACCTATTACACGCTACCCGTGTGGAATCAAAAACAAAAGGAGACCGACAAGGCTGTGTGCATTGTGAGCGACATCAACAAGAATGAATATTTCATCTTCGAGAATCGAAAGCGCAGCGGATGGGACGTCTGCTTGCCTGGACAAGGCATTCTGGTGACCCATATCACTTACAGTGCCAGCAAATGGACCAACAACAAGCCCAATAATGATAAAATACAGTTAATCACTATATTACCTGCCGACAACAAGTTGTCGAAGTATAGCGAGAGTGGAGACACCTGGCCCAATGGTTTCAAAAGGGAGGTGAGCGACAAGTCCACACCAGCGACAGAACTCTACATGACTGGTTATGGCGAAATCACTGGCAAAGCAGGTAATCTGGGCAAACCTGTCACCGAGATGACCATCAACCGTGACGGCAGCGCCAGTTTCTGGTACATAAAATCTGAGCACAACTTTGCATTGGGAGACATCAATCACGACAATGCCGTGAACATCTCGGACGTGACCTTGCTGATCGACTACCTGCTGGACAATAATAACCCATGCTGCATCATTTGTGCCGACTTGAATGAGGACAAAAGCATCAACATCTCTGATGTGACTCTCCTCATCGACAGTCTCCTCAATAACTGACACATACTAGGGAATACAACCTAACCGACTCACACAACAATAAATACAATAATTACAAAATCAACTGGTAATCAGCTATTTGTAATTATTGTATTTATTGTTTTTATCTACTTTGTATAAAGTCGAGGGAGTCGTTTATTGGTGATTGAGGTAAGCGACCAAGCGGGCGACGGCACGTCCGCGGTGACTGATGCGGTTCTTGTCTTGAGGTGACATCTGAGCGAAAGTGCTGCCATCGCCCTCAACAGGTTGAAAAATGCTGTCGTAGCCAAAGCCGCCTGTACCGTGGCGCTCGGTGAGGATGACACCCTCGACCTGTCCTTCGAACAGATGCATTTCATCACCCTGCAACAATGCGATGGCGGTGCGGAAACGGGCGGTGCGATTGTCGATTCCATCGAGTTTTTTCAGCACCTTGTCGATGTTAGCCTCGCTGTCATGACCTGGGCCGGCATAACGTGCCGAGTAAACTCCTGGCTCACCATCAAGGGCATCAATCTCCAGTCCCGTGTCGTCACTGAAACAGTCATAGCCGTAATGCTGCTTGACGTAACGGGCCTTCATTTGGGCATTTTCCTCGATGGAATGGCCAGTTTCGGGGATATCCTCATGACAACCGATATCGGCGAGACCCAAAATCTCATAGGTGTCGCCAAGTATCTGCCGCAGTTCCTGCAACTTGTGCGCGTTGTTGGTAGCAAAAACAATCTTCTTCATGATTGAAACAATGAAGACAATAAATACAATTTAATTGATTATCAACTATTTGTATTCATTGTATTTATTGTCTTCTTTTTAGATTATACGACGACGTTGACAATCTTGTTGGGAACAACGATGACCTTCTTGGGCTGCTTGCCGTCGAGCCAGCGAGCGGCACCCTCGTCACTGAGGGCAATGCGCTGTACCTCGTCTTGAGCAGTGCCAGCGGCCACCTCGATGTTGTAACGGGGCTTGCCGTTGAACAGGACGGTATATTTCACCGTCGATTCCTTCAGGTATTCCTCGTTCCACGTGGGCCATTGGGCATCGCACACAGTGGTATCGTGACCCAGCACATGCCAGAGTTCCTCGGCAATGTGCGGCGCGAAGGGTGCCAGTAACACTACCAGCGGCTCATAAATCTCGCGGGAGCGGCACTTCATGCTGGTCAACTCGTTGACGCAGATCATAAAGGCGGCTACCGACGTGTTGTAGCTGAAGGTCTCAATGTCGCCACTCACCTTCTTGATGAGTTTGTGCAACGATTTGAGGGCCTCGGCACTGGGTTTCTCGTCAGTGAGCTGCATGTTGTCGCCCTTGTAGAACAATGCCCACAAGCGCTTGAGGAAACGGTTCACACCGTCGATGCCGTTAGTGTCCCAAGGTTTGCTGGCTTCGACGGGACCCAGGAACATCTCATACAGACGCAAAGTGTCGGCACCATAGCGGTCCACGATGTCATCGGGATTGACAACGTTGAACATCGACTTGGACATCTTTTCGATGGCCCAGCCGCAGATGTACTTGCCGTTCTCGAAGATGAACTCTGCATCCTTGAACTCGGGTCGCCACTCACGGAATTTCTCGATGTCGAGAGCATCGGCATGGACGATGTTCACATCCACATGGATGGGTGTCACATCATACTGGTCCTTGAGATTGGACGAAACGAATTTGTTGGTATCCTTGATACGGTAAACAAAGTTGCTGCGACCCTGAATCATGCCCTGATTGACCAGTTTGCGGAACGGCTCGGCCTCGCAAACGAAACCGTAGTCATAGAGGAACTTGTTCCAG
>JAEEGF012241156.1_pt1 | contig 10123 bp, 3 predicted proteins | sample 9134171 | NCBI WGS metagenome assembly JAEEGF01 (sample SAMN16246542, study PRJNA631951) | gut metagenome | biome: gut microbiome; feature: rumen; material: AP-attached | host: Bos | place: Iran: Karaj | collected 2018-10 | reverse complement strand
GTCTACAACGATGCCAGGTGAGCAGCAGCAGTAATATCCATTACCTCCTGTACAGAACCCTCGCAAAGCATGGCGAAACCAGTCTGGCGGCAAGCCATAACGTCCTGGTGGTCACCGAAGATACAGAGAGAGTGACTGGCGAGTGTACGTGCAGAAACGTCGAACACGCAGGGAATCAATTCACCAGCAATCTTGTACATGTTAGGAATCATCAGGAGTAAGCCCTGAGATGCAGTGAAAGTAGTGGTCAGAGCACCAGCCTGCAAAGAACCGTGAACAGCACCGGCAGCACCAGCCTCTGATTGCATTTCCTGCACACTTACGGTCTGACCCCATAAGTTCTTACGACCGCGGGCGGCCCACTCGTCAACGTGCTCAGCCATTGGTGAGCTCGGGGTGATGGGGTAGATAGCAGCTACCTCCGAGAACATATAGCTCACGTGAGCCGCAGCCTCGTTACCATCACAGGTGATAAATTTCTTTTCTTTAGCCATTTTTTGATAAATATTAAAATGAATAATTTATTTGTTTAGTATAAAAATCCTAAGAGCCATAAAGGTATCTGATTGTCCTTACCAACTTCTGTGTTATATCGGGCATAGACAGTGTCAGGTGCGTACCTTAATTTATAATGTATGTCAGCATCACATATTCGGAACTTAATTTTCTCGTCAACAATATAGATAGAGTCGCGTGGTCCTTGATTGACTTTGTGGTCTTTCCATAACGAGTTGACAAAGAAAGTCTCCATAGCCGTTTGCTTCTCAACATGGATAGGGTAGATGGCATATAGGAGGTTCGAATTATGTAGCATTACTTTGGAGGGTTTCTTGGGGAACTCCTGTCCAACGGGATATATCATATTAAGTAAGCGTGCATCTGTTAGGTATTTGATATAATTCATGACCGTTGCACGACTTGTTTCAATATCACTTGCAAGTTTACTGATATTTGGTGCCAAGGGACCTTGTTCAGCTAACTCATAAAACAGTTTTTTTATTTTGGAGAGATACTTCAACTCAATCTGTTTGATGAGCAGTATGTCAACCTCAGTCATCATGTTCATTGTCTTCAGCAGGTTCTCACTATAGTTACGGTGTTCCTGGAAGAATGGATAGAATCCATGATGGATATAGTCCTGAAAATATTTGTTAGGTGAAACTTTCGGCAGAATCTGCTTGATAATATGTTCATGATTGTGCAGAATCTCATCAAGTGTATAGGGTTGAAAATTGTTTCCCGTCATCAAATTTATGAACTCACGGAACGAGAAACCACGCAGGTTGTAGCTTTTCACGATACCATTGAGTTCTGGATTCTCTTCTTTTAGGCGCATTACGCTTGAGCCAGTAAAGACAATTTTTAATCCAGGGTGCTCGTCGTAGCAGCGGCGTAGCTCTTTCGACCAATCTGTCTGTTTGAAGACCTGATCAATCAGTAGCACTCTTCCTCCCATGTGGTAGAATTCTCCAGCAAAGTCAGCAATACCGCGTCCTTGGAAATAGAAATTGTTCATATTGATATAGAGGCACTGCTTGTCGCGTATATCAAAGTGCTCTTTAGCATATTGAAGCAGGAAAGTAGTCTTTCCTACGCCACGTGTACCCTTAATACCGATAAGTCTGTCGCTCCAATTAATCTCATCCATCAAGGTGCGACGAACTGGAGCATTGACATGCTCTACGAGGTAACGATGCGTACGAAAAAAAGCTTCCATCAATTAGATTTGTTTTAAAACAGATGCAAAGATAATACATTTCCTGCAAATTGCAAAGCAGAGATTGCAAAATCTTGTGAACTCGCCCTATTTTTGCATTTATTAACAGCGATAGCTACTTCATTTAAATAGTTTGCTGCCGTTTAAATGTCAGGAACACCACATTCTGATTGTACATGAACTTATATTTGATGTTAGCCATTGTATTGACCAAGGCGAGCCCTAGACCATCGCCATCTTCATTAAAGGAGACAGTTTTCAGTATAGGATTGAAAGGCTTTCCATCGTCTTTGATTAGCACGTTTACCGTCTCTTTATGACAGATGATATGTACATCGAACAGATGCTTGTCGGTATTTTTATTGACGGCATAGGTGACGATGTTGTACATCAGTTCTTCGCAGCAGAGATTGATCTGGAACGATGTTGCTGGCTCTATGTCACAGGATTCCAAAAAAGTGGAAATGTTTTCTAATGCCTGCTGTACATCCTCATTCTGATACTTGATCGAGAAGTTCAGCGACTGACCATCCTCGGCTTGAGGAATCAGCGTCAGAACTTCTGCATCGGGATTCTTATGGTGAATAACCAACGTAACAACCCAATAAACGACTAATAGGAACAACCCAGAAATGGGGAACCCCCACCACAGCCACTCTGGTTTTACCCACGCCAACAGTCCCACAGATAGGATTATGCTACCCATCTGAACGATACTTAAGACAACGCTCAGAGACCAATAGCCTAAAATCTGATAGAGGATACGATAGACCACAGCGATAGCGTATGGAATTAGGAGTAGGGCATAGATACGTAAGGCATTAAAGAACATGTCCTCTGACTGGATATGCTTGCTAGCGAAGAGCCAACCGATGCTTTCAGGCGTTATTAAGACAAAGAGGGTAAAGACAAACAGACTTAGGCAGATGTATTTTACCACCTTGTTTGTAAGAAGGCGCAAGCCCACAATATCATTTTCGCCTATCAGCAGACCACCAATGGAGTAAATAGAGGTCGCAATACCACCCAACACCATTTGTTGGATGACAAACAACTGGAAACAGACAGCCCATGCAAAGACGCCTTCGGCACCCAGGCTGCTGAGGATGATGCTATTGATGGCATAGGTGGTGACACCTAACAACAAGGTGTTGATACCCATCGGGAACCCCATCTTAACACCTTTCAGAATATACTGGTGACACTGCTTGAATTCAACCTGCCAGTGATATGAATTGTTGGCACTTCTGAAGTGACGGCAACAGAGCAGTAATGCGATAACGCTACCGATGATAGATGCCCAAGCAGAGCCTTCGATGCCAGTTTTCAGGACAGCGATGAAAAGGATATCGAAAAACAAGTTTACAATACTACTGGTTATCACGGCCTTCATGACCAGTTGGGGATTGCCATCTGTCTTGACAAAGTTGGTGATGGTCATGAAGAGAATCGTTAATGTTGTGCCCAGTAACATGATACGTAAATAGCGGAGCGACAGCGTACAGATAATAGGGGTGTCGTTGGTAATGAAACTGGCCACCTGGGGACTGAAAAACAGAAGCAGCGCAGAGAAGAACACGCCGACAACAGTAAGTCCGATAATTGTAGAGGTGAATACGTGGTTAGTTGTCTGTTCATCGCGTTCACCAAGCGACCTGGCTACAAGCACTGAACCACCCATACCGAAGAGCATCATCAGGAAATTGAAGAAGATCACGACAGGCATTGTCAGGTTGATGGCCGAGATGGCCTCTGGACCAATGAACTGGCTGACAACAATGGCATCTGTGGTCATTGCTATCTGAGAAGCCAGAGACGCCAGAATAGACGCCCACATAAATTGGTGAAGCGCCTTTGCAATGAGATAGCCTTTTTTCTTTCGTTCTTCCTGTTCCTTCATGATTTTCCGTTATAATTTGAACGAGACGGTAGCCATGACTGTGCGTCTGTTTGCCCGATAGGGAACATAGAAAGAACCACCAATAAAGTAGGACCTATCAAACACGTTATCGCAATCAAGTGACAATTGAACGACATCACGATAAGAATATTTAAGGCCCAAGTCAGCGAGAGCAATGCCGCTGAGTTCGAAATCTTTGCCGTTTGGCACACGACTATTGGCTTTGTTCAATGTCTTAGAGGTGAATTTAAAGCTACCAGTCAACCACAATAGGTGATTACCTATATTTATGATGCGTTTGCTGCAAGCTAAGTTAGCCATGAATTTTGGAATACTGTAAATTTGGTGGTCAGTATAGTAGTAATCTTCAGCTTCCAAAGGATGAGAATAAGTTAAATTGGCATTAATACGGAATGAAGGAATACTAAAACTAACTTCTGCTTCAGCACCAACGACTTTCAAACTACCCGAGTTAATGTACTTTGGCGTCGATGGATCCGTGCTTGGGTTATTCACAACGATATCTGTCAAATGGTTGTAGAAGAGGTTGACGTCATAGCTAAGATGCCAACTGTCTATCTTTCCCATGAAGTCAAGCTGGATAGCGTTCATGTATTCGGGCATGAGATCTTCACTGCCACGCGCACCGTTTGAAGTATTATGGCGTGTATAATATGGTGCATCGACAAATGCACGTGAATAAGATAGTTTTGTACTGAATTTCTCATTTGGTAAGTAGATCAGAGCCACACGGGGTGATAAAGCAGAGACGTTCTTTCCATTGGCACGATACTTATTATCATAGCGCAGACCAGCATTGAGAATGAATTTTGAGGTAAAGTAGTGCTTGCCTTGAATAAAGGCTGAAATACTTTTCTCATTGTCTACAAGTAACATATTCTTTTCTTCGGGAAAGGTTACCGCCATTTTTGTAAATTCCTCGCCTATGTGAAAATCATTGCTTGAAAGCTTGAAATACTCGAATTGAGTGCCCACAAGGAGATTTCCTTTCATGTTTCCAAACGTATAATTAGCATCGGCTTTAGCCATAGCACCTATCGTATATTCTTGATAATCCAAATATTGCATCAAGCCATGAAACAATTTAGTTTGGGGTTTTCCATCAATAACGATTACGTTACCATCACTGTTATATACGTAAGTTACTATCGAATCGGAAACTGGTTGGTAGTTTTGTACCTTATACCAGTCGCCATAAGCAGAAACGTTAAGGTTGACTTTACCAAGTTGCTTGGTATAACCCAATTCCAGATGCTTTTCATCGACGGTACATCCAGGTTTCACTCCATCCATAGTACGAAAAGCGTCATAGTCATAGGTCTCTGCATACCAAGAATACTGTGGTACCTGTTTTCCGTTCTTCATATTGAACATGAAATTGAAATCCTTATATTTTAAGGTACAACCAATGTCATAAGATGGTTTCTCTTTATAGCCATTAATGTAGGCGTAGCCATCATGTTTCGACATCGAATAGTCTGATAATGCAGGAATATCAACTTTCTTGCCTTGGGAAGAATATAGAGAAGCCCATGCCATAACATCGGCATCAAGCAAGGTGGTGCCAGCCACAAAATCAGCACGATGGGTTCCGTATGAACCATAACCGTACTTTCCCTTAACACCATCCACATTGCGTCCAGTCTTGGTGATGATATTGACCACAGCGGTCAAAGCCACATTACCATACAATGAAGAAGCAGGACCGCGTAGCACCTCTATATGGTCGATTTTCTCGGTACTGATGGCATAATCCAATTTGCCATTATTTGTGGAACGCATGTTGAGACGGTGACCGTTTTCCATCACCAGAATCTTTTCCTGACTGGATGTATAAACACCATGCATGGCTACGTTCGAAATCGAATAAGCTGAGACTTCGCTCAGACCAGGAACATAGGTTGCTAGAATCTGTCCGATACTTTTATTGTTACTGAGTTGGTCAATCATCTCACGAGTAATGACGGTAACAGGCACTGGTGCCTCATTGATACTCTCTGCTTGGCTCGAAGCCGTTGTTACCGTTGAACTGCGACCAGACTTAAGCAGGGTTATCATGTCCTCAAAGCGAATAGGATCTTGTACAGACGTATAATAAGGATTGATACTCAACAGTAAGCGTGCGTATTGCTCTGACTTTTCTGTGTCATCTTGAGCCAGATAACAGATGGAAGCCAGTCGTAGGGCGCTTTGACGGAGATTACCACTAAAATCATTGAGATTATCCTCCAACAATTCTATGGCTTGGTCAAGTTGTCCTATCTGATAGGCTTCTTCTGCCTTTTCATAAACTTGACGCAGATTTTGTTTTTCCTGAGCTGATACCATGACTGGCATCAACATCATACACACTGCTAATATATGATACAAGTACTTCTTCATATTAATCAGGAATTATGGAGTAAAACAATATCATTTATTTTTTCTATATAGTCGTTACAGAAACGTTCGTCAAGCATGGTGTAATGATCAGCTCGGACGGGATAGATGCTCATATGGTGGACAAGAGATTTCCATCTGTTTAATTCATCTTGTTTCTTATTTTCAAACTCATTCTCGTTAATACGAATGGTTTTCAACTGCAAGGACAGATTTTCTGCCATGAAATAAAGAACATCGCCATCATATACAGGCATGCTATGGTAGTCTTTCAACGCCTGTACTTGTCTCAAATGACGATTCCATTCCTTAATTTCTTCGAAGTCAGATACCTCTTCAGGCGTAAGGCCTACTTTTTCAGGTATAGGAATCTCCTTGGCAATGTTCGCTACATTGGCAAAAGTGTCAAGTATGCAGACCTTAGACATGTAGCCCTTCTTCTTGTGCCAACGTACGGCACAACGATAGGCCAATTCTCCACCAAAACTGTGACCGATGAACATCTCTACATTAGCGTTGGAAGGCAAGCAGGCATCGAGATAGTCAAAATAGAATTTTATCACGTCGTGGCTACAAATTCCTTCTTCATTGAATAATGCCTCATAGTGGGCGTCGATTGGTTCAATAATAAAGACGGAGTAGTGCTGACACAACTTACTGATAAGCGGCTCCAATTTTATATAATAAGTAAATCCTTGTATCAACACGATTACAGGTTTACTGGCATCATACCCATTGGTCCATTTGCCGATCGACTGCTCATTTACCAGTATGTTCCTTATGGACTTGCTCCTCAGAATGTCATTGACCTTGATTGAAAGCCCTTCACGATTGGCTTGATCGGCCAGTCTGATGGCATCGAGAGACGAAAGGCCAAGAAGTGTCAGATCATCAGTTACACCAATACTATCGATTCCCAATAACGACTTTGTCAAGTCGAGAAGGAATTGCTCTTTCTGGTTTGAAGGCTCTACGAGAGTGGCTGTAGCATCAAAGAAACCACTTACAGATTCTTTCAGCCGACGACGGTCAATCTTCCCATTGGGAGTCTTAGGCATCTCATCTATTCTTATCAATTGTCTGGGCACCATATAATTGGGTAACTCTTCCATCAGTGTTTTTTGAATATCAAGTAATTCTTTATTGCCTTCAGAGGTATAATAGGCAACAAGAAATTCTACTTTTCCCTGTTTATGTACAACAACAGCTGAAGAAATCACTCCAGAACACTGGCTGATCTTATTTTCTATCTCCTCCAATTCTATCCGATAACCATGTAGTTTCACCTGGTGGTCTATTCGGCCCATGTATTCCAACAAGCCTTCATTATTCCAACGGACCAAATCGCCAGTACGATACATTTTCTGGCCATCTAGGAAAGAACAGTCAACGAAACGTTCCTTTGTCAGTTTTTCCTGTTTCCAATACCCACGGGACATCTGACTGCCTATGAGACAAAGTTCGCCGACAATTCCTTGAGGAACAAGATGTCCCTCAGTGTCAACAACAACAGAAATACTGTTGGGAACGGGTCTCCCGATGGGAATATTATCATGTTTTTCATTCTGCTCCAGCTTATAATAAGAGGAACAGACTGTAAATTCCGTTGGACCGTAGCCATTAACGATTTTTGTATTACCTGTAGACAATTTGGGCATTTTCGAACCACCCAGCATCAGATATCTGAGAGGAAGACTGAAATGACTTAGCAGCTCAACACCAAGCTGAGTGCTCATAGTAAGTCCTGATATTTTGTTCCTTATGAAATAGTCCTTCATCCCTTTTATGTCCTGGCGTAACTCAGAAGAAAGAATATGAACTTGAGCCCCATTGACAAGCGGAGACAATAGGTCGTCAAGTGATGCGTCAAAACTAAAGCTGGCATGCTGTGCACAACGATCCTCTGGTGTAAGATGTAGAAGATCAATACGGAATTGCAAAAATGCGCGCAAGTTCTTATGCTCGATCATTACTCCCTTGGGCATACCAGTCGTTCCCGACGTATAAATCATATAAGCAAGCCCTGAAGGCTGAGCAAAATTGACGAGGTGGTTCGACGGTTCATTGAAGTCGAAATCATCTATGAGTAATTGCTTTCCTTGCGGGAAATACAGCTCTGTCTGACAATCTTTCAATAAGATACTGATAGTAATCAGCACGTGTGCATCAGAATCATTCAGAATATAGGAGAGTCGTTCCTTGGGATATTCACTGCCGAGAGGAATAAAAGCACCTCCTGCCTTGAATACAGCGAACATGGCGATGAGGTACTCCTTGCGCCTTGGCAGCATTATGGCTACAAAGGTATCGGTGGTTACACCGGCCTTTCTGAGTGCTGTGGCCAATACATCTGACCTCCTATCCAGTTCGGCATAGGTAATATCCGATACTTCGTCAACTACGGCAATATTATCGGGACGCAACACGGCCTGGCGATGGAAAAGATCTACGATAGTCTCAGAACTGTCATATCCAACCGTCTCGCCTCTACTCAATTCGAGAAGTTCAGACTTCTCATCCGGACTGATAAGTTCTACATCACTGACAGTGGCGGTGACTACCATATTTAATAACACATTTCTGAAGGCATTGACCATCTGTCGCATGCCCTGAGAATTGTAGCGCTTTCCATCATATTCCAAAGAAATATGATAACTATCGGCTTCAGGCGTGATAATAACGCTGATAGGGAATTTGGCGGTATCAGATGACAAAGGAATCTGTGCTGAGCCCTCCCAGGAAAAGTTTTTCCCAACCTCGTCTTGGTAGATGAACATCAATTCTGCATTCACAGGGTGACATGCTACAATCTTTGTGTATGGATAGTAGTCCATACTATAGCTTTTCTGGAGTTGCTTGTGTACCTTTTTTACAAATTCAACAGTGGATTGTCCTTGCACTAATTCTGTAGAAATGACAATAGGCATGGTCTTGACGAACATGCCGATACACTGCTGAAGGTTAGCACCAGCGTCACGTCCACTGCTAATGGTCAAATACACAGGATTCTCCTCTTTAATAAGCCGTTTGACAAAAATGGCAAAGGCAGCATGCATGAAGCTGTTAACCGTGATGTTGTTGACAGCACAGAAAGTATCAATCTGATGACTTGGCAGGCTGACTTCGATATTAGCAAAGTCGTCCCCGTCAGGTTCTAAATAACTGGGGAGTGATATCGCGTTAGCACCAGCCAACAATTCGTCATACCACAGTTCTGCTTCTTGTATCTTTTCTGTATTCTGAAGTTCTTCTTGCTCATAAAGTGCATAGTCGTAGGCCTGATAGCTCTCTTGCTTTAGAATATCTCCTTCATAAGCTCGCTTTAAGTCATTTAAGAATACTTTTCCAGACAAGCCATCGAAGATAATATGATGGACATCAAAGAACAGATAGGTCTTGTAAGGCGTCTTCAGCACTTCAAGTCTGTAGAGTTGATTATCTAACAGATGGAACGGGAGAACGCGTTTTTGGAAGAAAGCATTCTCTGGCTCTTCACAGAGTTCGCTGACGATTACTTCTACCGGGTCCTCATCATTACGTTGTAGGACAACTTTGCCATCAACCTCAATGAGTTTGGATTTCAGATATGGATGCGCGTTGACGACCTTTTTCAAGGCATTAACCATGCGGTTCGCATCTGTTCCTTCGAAAGCATAGACAAAAGGAATGTTATATTGAGTGGTATCAGGATTCTTCTTCCATTCCAAATAAAGACCTCGCTGGTTTTCCATCAACGGGTAAGAATCACGTCGTTCAAAGACAAGCAGAGAATTATCAGAAGCCTTAGAAAGCAGAGAAGCTATAGCTCTGACCGTGGGGAGTTTCATGATTTCTGTCATCTTGACATAGACTCCGAAATGGCGTTGGAGAAGTGTACTCAAACGCATGGCTGCCAACGATGAAAGTCCCCAATGCAATAAGTTGTCGGTGACACCTATCTGAGTGGTCTTGAGCATTTTGGCAATAAGTTCAAGAACCTGCTTCTCCATCTCAGTTTTAGGAGCCACATGCGTCTCACTCGTTACCGTTGGAACAGGAAGTGCATTGCGGTTAATCTTGCCATTGGGGGTTATTGGCATGCTGTCCAGTTGCATCATAACCGTTGG
>JAEEGF011359605.1_pt1 | contig 10124 bp, 8 predicted proteins | sample 9134171 | NCBI WGS metagenome assembly JAEEGF01 (sample SAMN16246542, study PRJNA631951) | gut metagenome | biome: gut microbiome; feature: rumen; material: AP-attached | host: Bos | place: Iran: Karaj | collected 2018-10 | reverse complement strand
GCTTCCTCTTCTCGCACTGGAACGACAGCGTCACCGACAACCCGCGCACCGTCTTCGTCACCCAGGACACCGCCTTCACAGCCTACTTCCGCCCCGCACCCCTCCACTCCGTCACCGTCCGCTCAAGCAACGACCTCCTCGGCTACACCACAGGCGACAGCACCTACTACGAGGGCGACCCGGCCGTCATCAAAGCCGTTCCGCTCACCGACAGATACCGCTTCACCCACTGGAATGACGGCGACACCGTCAACCCGCGCACCATCATCGTCATGCAGGACACCGCCTTCACCGCCCACTTCGCCTCACCCCAGGGCATCACCGCCCCCGACGCCCAACTCTCAATTCTCAATTCTCAATTCTCAATTACCCCCAACCCAGCACACAGCAGCGTAACGGTAACCATCAACCCTCAACTCCCAATTCTCAACTCCCAACTCTCAATGACCCTCACCGACGCCGCAGGCCGCGAACTCCTCAACACCAAAGTCACAACGCTCAACTTCCAACTTTCACTTTCCCAATACCCCGCCGGCACCTACTTCCTCACCCTCCGCACCCCCGACACCTCCTCCACCCAGCGCCTGGTAATCAAGTAAATTGAAAATTGAAAAGTGAAAATTGAAAAGTAAGCGGAATTACTCACGGATACCTCTACCTCCCCCTGAAAGGGGCATTCAATATACTCATTATTGAACATTAAACCCAAATTGCCGTGAATGCGCCACGAATTAATGACCATTCATGGCAATTCGTGTTTTAACTCCAATCGGTCGTTAGGGTTTATAATCAGTCGTTGAAGGGTCGTCATTTATTCGCTCGTTATTCGATCGTTTTCCACTCTTTTTCCGTTTCAGAAAGGGAAAAATGAGGGAAACACATTGGAAATCGACAGGATAAAGAACGATGCAACGGTGGAGGGTGAAAAGTGAAAATTGAAAATTGAAAAGTGAAAATTGAAAGGTGAAAATTGAAAAGTGAAAACTTGCTAATTATCTTGCGGGTGGCGGTGCCGGAGGCTGTGGTGGCCTGCAGCAGAAAGACGCCTTGCGCGGAGAGAATCGGGCTGTTTGTCCCGTTGGTCACCGGGCGGGAGCCGGAGGGCGGGGAGGGGTGAGGTTGTGGGGCGCAGCGGCGGGGAAGCATCCGCCGGTGGATTCCTTCCCGTTTTTGCGAAAGTTTTTTTTCGGTTGCATATAATAAAAAAGGCGAAGTGGAGTTATATATAGCCATAGGGTTTGGTATTGTTGTTTTTAGACAAACTCTATGTTTTGATTGATAGAAAAGTAAATGCTCTTAATGAAAAAGATACTGTTATTGCTGCCGCTGCTCGCTGTGCTCGGCCTCTGTACTCCCGCCTCCGCCCAGGTTGTTGTGGGCAACCATGAGTACGACATCGACTACCTTACGCCCAAGACCTATGAGATTGGGGGCATCACGTTTCAGGGTGCCGAGAACTACGACACCCGTATGATTCTGCTGATTGCGGGGCTGCAGGTGGGCGACCAGATCCGTGTGCCGGGCGACAAGCTGGCCACGGCGGTGGACCGCCTGTGGAAGCAGGGCCTATTCGAGGATGTGCAAATCTATGTGACACGTATTCAGGGCGACAAGATTTTCTTTGAGATAGAGCTGCGCAGCCGCCCCAAGCTGAGCATGTTCAAACTCAGCGGTGTGAAGAGCAGCGACGAGAAAAAGCTGCGCGAAGAGATGAAGATTGCCTCGGGCGATGTGGTGACGGAGAACCTGCTGACCACTTCGCGCAACAAAATCCGCGCCTATTATCTGGAGAAAGGCTATACCAATGTGTCCGTCACCGCCACAACCGAGGCGGACACCATTGTGGACAAGGGGAAGGAGAACCGCGTGAATGTGATTTTCGACATCAAACCCGGTAAGCGCGTGAAGATTGACTCGATTGTCTTTGAGGGGAACCACGACATCAGTTCCAACAAACTGATGCAGCTGATGAAGAACACGCACGACGTGAATTATTTCAAGAAGTTCTATTTCTGGACTTCGGGGTTCTGGAAAACATCCAAGTATCAGGAGGCCAAGTATCGCGAGGATTTGGAGAGCATTATCACTTACTATAACGAGAAGGGCTACCGCGACGCCCGCATCCTGTGGGACACGGTATATCTGGTCAGCCGTGAGGCAGACAAGGACAAAGCCGGGCAGGACAGGCTGATGGTGCGCATCAAGATTTACGAGGGGCACAAGTTTGTGTTCCGCAACATCACCTTTTCGGGCAACACCATCTATCCCTCCGACCTGCTGTCGAAACACCTGCGCATAGCCAAGGGCGACCCGTACAACCGCACGCTGCTGGAGACCAACCTGAAGTATAACCCGGCGGGCACGGACATCAGCTCGATGTATATGGACAACGGCTACCTCTTCTTCAACGCCACACCCGTGGAGGTGGGCGTGGAGAACGACTCGATAGACATTGAAATCCGCATTGTCGAGGGCAAGCAGGCACGCATACGCAATGTCATTGTGGAGGGCAATACGCTGACAAACGACCGCGTCATCATGCGTGAGCTGCACACACGTCCGGGCGACTTGTTCAACCGGGCGGCCATCATGCGCAGCCACCGCGAGCTGGCCACGCTGGGCTATTTCAAGCAGGAGACCATCGTGCCGGATGTGAAGCCCAACCCCAAGGACGGCACGGTGGATGTGGTGTACAAGGTGGAAGAGGGCAACACGAGCCAGATACAGCTCTCGGGCGGCTACGGCAGCGGCATGCTTATCGGGCAGGTGAGCCTGACGCTGAACAATTTCTCGACCCGCAATGTTTTCAACAAGAAGGCGTGGCAGCCCCTGCCCACGGGCGACGGGCAGAAGCTGTCGATAAGCGCTGTGACCAATGGCACGTATTATTATTCGTTCAGCGGTTCGTTCACCGAGCCGTGGCTGGGCGGACGCCGTCCCCAGTCGCTCAGCATTTCGGCCTACCACCATTATATGAGCACCGGCTATTTCTACCAGAAGACCGACAGCCGCTACGGTTCCATGAGCATCACAGGTGCCGGCATCTCGCTGACACGCCGCCTCAAGTGGCCCGACGATTACTTTATCCTGTCGCACGCCCTCACGTATAAGTTCTATAATCTGAACAACTATTCAATCTTCAACACGAGCTTCACCAACGGCATCTCCAACGACCTGTCGTATGGCATCACTCTCAGCCGCAACTCGCTCGACTCGCCCATCTATGCCCGCAGCGGCTCGGAGGTTTCGGTGTCGGGCTATGTCACACCGCCCTATTCGGCCATGAACGGCAAGGACTACAGCGAGGTGACCGAGCAGGACCGCTACCGCTGGACGGAGTACTATAAGCTCAATCTGCGCGGCTCGTGGATGCTCAACCTGGTGGGCGATGTGGTGCTCAACGCCAAGGTGCGCTTTGGCTGGATGGGCTATTATAACAAGAACATCGGCCTTTCGCCTTTTGGACGCTACCATGTGGGCGGCGACGGGCTGCAGGCCTATGCCTACGACGGCCGCGAGATTATCCCGCTGCGCGGTTACGACAACAGCGCACTGAGCCCCAAGGAGGGTGCCTCTATCTTCGACCGCTACACCATCGAGGTGCGCCAGCCTATTATCGAGAGTTCCAATGCCACCATCTGGGTGCTCGGCTTCCTGGAGGGCGGCAACAGCTGGTACAGCGTCAAAGACTTCCAGCCGTTCAGCATGTATAACTCGGCCGGCTTGGGCGTGAGGGTGTATATGCCTATGCTGGGCTTGTTCGGCGTGGACTGGGGCTATGGCTTCGACGGCGGCGCAATCGGCGGCTCGCATTTCCATTTCAGTATCGGACAAAGTTTGGATTAGTATAATTACAACCCATGAGATATATGCGCAGACTGATTCCTTTGATGTTGCTTGTGGCGCTTGCCTTCCCGGCAGGGGCGCAGAAGTATGCCTGTGTCAACACTGAGTATATTTTGGGCAGTGTGCCGGAATACAACCAGGCACTGAACAAGCTGAACAAGTATATCGAAGAGTGGCGCAAGGAGCTGGAGGCCAAGCAGGCCGAGGTGGACGAACTGCGCCAGCAGTACCAGCAGGAGGCCTATCTACTGCCCGAAAACCTGAAACAGCGCCGGCAAGACGAGATACGCACCAAAGAGGCCGGCCTGCGGGCACTGCAGCAGCAGCGTTTCGCTCCCGGCGGCGACCTCGACCAGAAGCGCGCGGAGCTGATGAAGCCCGTGCAGGACCGCGTCTACAACGCCATAGAGCGTGTGGCTCGCGAGAAGAACTATGCCTTTGTCTTTGACAAGGCCTCGTCGGCCACGGTGCTGTATGTGGCAGAGAAATACGACATCAGCAACCAGGTGCTGGAGATGCTGGGCGTGAAACCTGGCTCGGCTCCCGACAGCGGAGTCTCCCCGAGCGGCACACCCGCCACGGGCAAGGGCAACACCCCGGCAGGCGGTGAACAGCGGCGTTCCTCCCAGGACACTATGCGCAAGGATGCAAGATGACACGAACGAAACAGATATAGTCAAGATAATCAATAATAACACAATATCACAACAACACAATGAAAAAAAGTCTTATCGTAGTAGTGATGGCAATGCTGGCCTTTGGAGGCAGCGCCATGGCACAGAAGAACATTAAACTCGGACACATCAATTCCAACGACCTTATGCAGATTATGCCCGGCCGCGACTCGGCCCAGGCTGCATTGCAGAAAGAGGTGGAAGACCTCCAGGCAGAATTTGCAGCGATGCAGAAAGAGTACGAGACCAAGTTGAACGACTATATGGCCAAACGCGACCAGCTTTCGGAGCTTATCCGCAAGACCAAGGAGAGCGACCTGCAGGCCATGGGCGCCCGTCTGGAGGAGAACCGCCAGAACGCCGAGAAGCGCCTCGAGGCCCGTCAGGAAGAGCTTCTGAAACCCATTGTTGACCGCGCCAAGAAGGCCATCGAGGAGGTGGGCAAGGAGAACGGCTACACCTATATCTTCGATGCCGGTGTGGGTGCTGTGCTCTATTCGCAGGACAGCGACGACATCATGCCCCTCGTCAAGAAAAAACTCGGCCTGAAGTAATCCAGTTAGGATAATTGAGAGTTGAGAGCTGAGAATTGAGAGGTGCCGATATGCGGTGGCCAATTCTCAATTCTCAACTCTCAATTCTCAATTTTTTGAGTATATGTTAGTCAAGACATTCGGCAGTGCGATATGCGGTGTCAAGGCACTGATGGTGACGGTGGAGGTGAGCGTGGACGTAGGGGTGAACTTCCTGCTTGTCGGTCTGCCCGACAGTGCGGTGAAGGAAAGCCAGCAGCGCATTGCCACCGCCATCAGCCAGTATGGTTACCATATCCCAGGCAAGAAGGTGGTGATTAATATGGCCCCGGCAGACCTGAAGAAAGAGGGTGCCGCCTACGACCTCACCATTGCCATCGGCATATTGGCCGCCGCAGGCGACATGCGGGCAGATGACCTGTGCCGATATGTTATCATGGGGGAGCTTTCGCTCGACGGCAGCCTGCGCCCGATAAAGGGTGCCCTTCCCATAGCCATAGAGGCAAGGAGACAGAAGTTCAAGGGCATCATCGTGCCCAAGGCAAATGCACGCGAGGCTGCCATTGTCAATAATCTGGAGGTGTATGGAGCCGACAATGTGAAGCAGGTGATTGACCATCTGAACGGTGAGAAGCTGTTGGAACAGACCATTGTCGATACCCGCGCAGAGTTTGCCAACCATTTGAATCACTATGAGTATGACTTTGCCGATGTGAAGGGGCAGGAGGGCATCAAGCGGGCATTAGAGATTGCCGCCGCCGGCGGTCACAATGTCATTATGATAGGCCCTCCAGGCAGTGGAAAGACGATGCTGGCCAAGCGCATGCCTTCCATCCTGCCGCCGCTCAGTCTGGAGGAGTCGCTGGAGACGACACAGATTCACAGCGTAGCGGGCAAGATGAAGAAGGAGGATTCGCTCATCGCTGTCCGGCCGTTCCGTGCGCCGCACCACACCATCTCCGATGTGGCCTTGGTGGGTGGCGGCAGCAATCCCCAACCGGGAGAGATAAGCTTAGCGCATAACGGGGTGCTTTTTCTCGATGAGCTGCCTGAGTTCCGCCGACAGGTGCTGGAGGTGCTCCGTCAGCCAATGGAAGAGCGGCGTGTCACCGTTTCGCGTGCCAAGATGACGGTGGACTACCCCGCCTCGTTTATGCTCATCGCCGCCATGAACCCGTGCCCCTGCGGCTACTATAACCACCCCACGGTGGAGTGCACCTGCCCGCCGGGAGCGGTGAAGAAGTATCTGAACAAGGTCAGCGGGCCGCTGATGGACAGGATAGACCTGCACATCGAGGTGACGCCGGTGCCTGTCAGCCAGCTGAACAACCTGAAGCAAGGGGAGAGCAGTGCCGCCATCCGCGAGCGGGTCATTGCCGCCCGTGCCATCCAGACTGCCCGCTTTGCCGGCCATCCTGGTGTGCATTGCAACGCCCAGATGACCAGCAAGCTCACCCGTGAGCATTGCCAGCTGGACGACCAGTGCCGCACTATCATAGAGACGGCCATGAACCGCCTCGGCCTTTCGGCACGTGCTTACGACCGCATCCTGCGCGTCAGCCGCACCATTGCCGACCTCGAGGGCAGCCCCGCCATCCAGCCCCACCACCTGCAGGAGGCCATCACCTACAGGTCGTTGGATAGGGATTCTTGGGGCAAATAGTATTACATTTTGAATACAAAAGCAAAGCTATGGCAAACAAGAACGAGTTATCGACTACCATAGACGACAACCGTCGCAAAAAATGCGACAGTTCACCACAGCTACAATCCGTGGCGGACGACATTTCACATACGTCCACCTCTACTGGCGAGATAATCCTATACCAGCCAGATGATGATATTAGATTAGAAGTCCGATTGAACGACGAAACAGTATGGCTCACACAGGCACAAATGGCAGAACTATTTGGAACAGGCCGCCAAGCCATCACCAAACATCTGAAAAACATTTATGAAATCGGCGAACTTGAACGCACATCAACTAGTTCCATTTTGGAACTACTTCAACCCGAAGGCAAGCGAATGGTGATGCGAAAACGAGAATACTATAATCTTGACGTCATCATTTCCGTTGGCTATCGCGTCAATACCAAACGAGGCATTCAGTTCCGTCAGTGGGCCAACCGTGTGTTGAAGGAATACTTGTTGAAAGGCTATTCTGTAAATAATCGCATAGAACGACTAGAACAACGAGTAACGAAAACCGAGGAGAAGATAGACTTCTTCGTCCGTACATCCTTGCCACCATTAGAAGGCATCTTCTTTGATGGACAAATCTTTGACGCCTACACATTTGTGTCAGACTTAGTACGATCTACCAAGAAACAGATAATTCTCTTCGACAACTATGTGGACGACACTGTACTGACTATACTCGATAAACGAAAGCCTAAAGTAACGGCAACTATATACACCAAAAACATCCCGCAGCAGCTTCTGCTCGACCTTGCGAAGCATAATGCCCAGTACCAGCCCATCGAAGTTAAGCCCTTCGAGAAGGTGCACGACAGATTCTTGTGCATCGACAATACAGTCTATCATATAGGTGCTTCGTTGAAAGACTTAGGAAGAAAATGGTTTGCCTTCTCTAAAATGGAGATGACAACGAAAGAACTAATGAGAAACATCTCGGCATGAACGAGAATGAAATACAATAGTTGAATCGTAGCAATTTATGACGAAGCACAATCAGATACAACTCTTTGAAGAGAAGAAAGTCCGCACTGTTTGGGACGATGCCGAAGAGAAATGGTATTTCTCCATCGTGGATGCCGTGGCGGTGTTGACGGACAGCCCCGACCCACGCAATTACTGGAAGGTGTTGAAACACCGATTGAAGAAAGAGGGCAACCAGTCGGTTACAGATTGTAACCAACTGAAATTACCCTCCTCGGACGGTAAGTATTATAAGACTGATGTCGCCGACACCGAGCAGCTTTTCCGTCTCATTCAGTCTATCCCTTCTCCCAAGGCAGAGCCGTTCAAGCTGTGGATGGCGCAGGTGGCAGCCGACCGCCTCGACCAGATGCAAGACCCTGAGTTAGGCATTGAGCAGGCACTGGCAGACTATAAGCGGCTGGGCTACTCCGACAGCTGGATTAATCAGCGGCTGAAGTCGATTGAAATACGCAAAGACCTTACCGATGAGTGGAAGCGGCATGGCTTGAAGGAAGGTGTGCAATTTGCCACGCTCACGGACATCATCTATAGCACATGGTCGGGCATGACAGCCAAAGAGTACAAGCAATTCAAAGGTTTGAAAAAAGAGAATCTTCGCGACAACATGACCAATCGTGAGCTTGTACTCAACATGCCTGCCGAGATTTCCACCAAGGACATCTCCGAGAGCCGCAATCCCGAGACCTTTGGCGAGCATGCCGAGGTGGCTCGTCAAGGCGGCGAGATAGCCCGCAACGCCCGTGCTGAATTGGAAGCCAAGACAGGCAAGCCTGTCGTCACTTCTCTTAACGCCAGGACTGCATTGCAGCTGAACCAAGACAATGAAGGGAGTAAATAAGTCATAATTGCTTTAAATGAGACCTATGGAAAAGACAATAACAATGAACATCAGATGTTTCTGCTTCGTTGCCGTTGTTTTGGCGGTTGTAGCCTGTAACGGAAAGCATGAGCCAGTTGTAGAGGAGCCGTTGGACACCGTTGAAGAGGAGTACGAAGATGAATATGTGGATGTGCCGGAAGCGACCCCTGCCGAGGTGACTGCATGGCTGCAGACTGTCAGCATGGACTCGATAGAGCGGCTTCTGTGCCGTCACGGTGGAAAGGTTGTGACCCCTGAGGGGAAAACCCTGCATGTTTTTATCACCGATGTGCTGAGTTCCCGCCCCGAGGATGCCATGAACTACCCGTTCAAGGAGGCGGCGGACAGCCTTTATATAGGAGACCACACTTCTGCCGATGGCCGTGTGCGCATTATCGATTGGAACACGGGCATGGGCGGCACTATGCCCGATAATGCCCGCTACACACTCCTGCGCGGCGACGACGGCCGGATACACAGTCATGGGAAAAACCACGATGCTGCCGTGGTGATACAGCTCTACCAACTGCAAGACACCAAAGGCCGTACCCTCTACCTTACGCACGACTACTTCCGCGGTTCAAGTATTGAGGGTTCGGGATGGATGGCTGCCTGGTGCATTCAGGGTGATAAGCTTAGCCCAGTCAAGGTCTTCCCAAAAGGAGAAAGCAGAGTGGGGACAGGATACGGCATCCCGGATTGGTATTTCAAAACCAACAATGGCGAGGGCTGGGACTGGCTCTTTGAAATGGTCGGCCGTAACCTGTATGTACCCATCACAGACAGCCTGCAGTCCCTCACAGACCGCTATAACCTCTATCGCTGGAACAAGGATCATTTTGACTTGATGGGGGAGGTGGGCAACCGCCGCCTGCACATCAGCCTGAAGGACTATGTCGCCTTGCAGGACTATTTCGTCACAAAAGACTATCGTGTGCGTATAGACCTCCTGGCCGATGGCAGCCTTCGTTATGCTTCGTGGAAGCGCAACAAGCAGACGGACACCCCGCCAGACCTCGTAATCAAAGGAGGACACCATGAAGAGAATAGGGGATATGTATTCGAGAACGATGGCTATTATTATCGTGTCACCACAACAGAAAGTAAAAATCAGCTTATCGTGGAGAAAGACGGAAGGACAGTGCTCCGCCAAAATATAGAGTAACAAACATTATCTATAGAATGGTGGGAGAATGGCTGTTACAGGCATAGTATAACTTACGAAATAACTTTATTAGTCATAAACTTATTACCTGACAATTATGAGACGCAGAATCTGGATATTCACTTTAGCATTGCTGCCCATCTCGTTGGTGGCGTGTTCCAACAATGGAAGTAGCAAGGAGGATGACACCACCGACACGGTGGCTACTGAGCAGCAGGACACCCAGGCTGTGCCCACGCAGCGCATCATCATCGACATTGAGAAACTGAAAGCACCCGACAAACCCCTGCCGACCGTCGGCTACGACAAGATTATCTGCAAAACAATGTATGACATGGACCAAGAGAATGTACAATTCGTGGCGC
>JAEEGF011566952.1_pt1 | contig 10125 bp, 6 predicted proteins | sample 9134171 | NCBI WGS metagenome assembly JAEEGF01 (sample SAMN16246542, study PRJNA631951) | gut metagenome | biome: gut microbiome; feature: rumen; material: AP-attached | host: Bos | place: Iran: Karaj | collected 2018-10 | reverse complement strand
CTTCCTTGATGACGTCGACTCTTATATCACGAGCGATGTCTTCATAAGTCCTGTAGTCCATTTTTTTCCTCCAATATGTTCATAATGGCCTCGGGAATGCTCTCAACGATGTCTCCCGCTATAAGACCGTACTGACCTTTGGTTTCGGCGGCGATGTCCCCCGCCATACCGTGAAGAAACACTGACGCCATGGCTGCGTCTTTGATGTTTTGTCCCAGAAGGCCTCCCATCATGCCGCTGAGCACGTCGCCTGAACCTGCCGTAGCCATGCCGGGGTTTCCGGTGGTGTTCACATAGACCGGATCCAGAGAGCCTCCGAACATGGGTCTCACCAGGGTGCGGTTCCCCTTGAGGACCACTGTGGCGCCGATGAGATCGTAGAGTTCGTTGAGGACCTCTTCCCTCTCGGCTCCCCCGAAATCGAAGACTTCGTCATCCTTGAGAAGCCTCTCAGCCTCTCCCATGTGAGGAGTTATGACCGTGGCAAGGCCTCTCAGACATCTGTCCTTGACCCTGTCCTGCCAGCCCTTCATGGATATGATGTTCAGAGCGTCGGCGTCCAGAACCAGAGGACACTCGGCTCTTTCCAGAACGTCGTCCACCAGCTGTGCAGCGCTGTCATCAGTGGTGAGCCCGGGGCCCATGACGATGGAATCGTAGTAGGAATAGTCTTCCACCTCATCGTCCCTGCTCCTGATGATGACCTCCGGCACCGCCACCTGGATCTGCGGCATGATCTCCTTCGGGACCATGGCGTAGACCAACCCGGCGCCGCTTCTCAAAGCCGCCCTTGCACAAAGTATGCAGGCTCCTGTCATCATAGGCGATCCGGCGATCACCAGCACTCTCCCGAAGTTTCCCTTGTGGGATTCCGCCTGTCTTACGGGAATGAGATTCATGATTAGTTCATCCGTTATTTTCTGCATCAGGGTCCCCTCCTTAAAGTCCGAGAAACAGTGAAGCCATGGCAAAATATATGGTAAGCGCGATGGCGTCTGAGATCGATGAGATAAATGGATTTGCTATCAATGCAGGGTCAAGTCCCACCTTCTTCACGATCAGCGGGACCATTGAACCCAGGATCTTGGCGAAAATAACTATGCAGATCATGGCGGAACAGATGGTGAGTGCTATCATAACTCCCTGTCCGTCCAGGAACACCACTCTCAGGAAGTTGAAGGCGCTGAGGATGATCCCCACCACTATGCCTATCCTGGCTTCCTTCCAGAGTATCCTTCCTGCGTCACTGAGTTCCACCTCTCCGGTGGCCAGTCCTCTGATGATCAGAGTCGACGCCTGAGACCCGGTGTTGCCGCCGGTGCCCATGAGCATGGGCATGTAGGCCACCAGGCTGATCACCTGCGAAAGCTTGCCCTCGTAAGAGCTGACGATCATTCCCGTGAAGATGTAGGCCACCATCAGGATCAGAAGCCAGGGCAGCCTGTTCTTGGCGTGCTCCCAGACGCTGATGTCCAGGTAGTCGCTGTCCCAGGTGTCGGCCACGTCCACGATACCGGCCATACGCTCGATATCCTCGGTGTCCTCTTCCTCGATTACGTCCAGGATGTCGTCTACGGTGATGATGCCTACCAGCCTGCCCTCTTTATCCACAACGGGCATGGCCAGGAAATCGTATTTTTTGAAGGCTGCGGCGACCTCCTCCTGGTCGTCGTAGACATTAAGGTACACGAAATCGGACTTCATCAGATCTCTGATCTTGATGTTGTCATCCGATATGACCAGTGTGGAGAGGGATACGATGCCGATCAGCTTCCTGCCGGTGTCCTTCACGTAGCAGGTGTAGATGGTCTCCGCGTCCATTCCTTCCTTCTTGATGTGAGCCATGGCCTCGGCCACGGTCATGTCCTTATCCAGACTGATGTACTCCGGAGTCATCAGCGATCCGGCGCTGTCCTCGGGATAATTCAGGAAGGCGTTGATTAAGTGCCTCTCCTCCTTGGGAGTGTTTTCAAGTATGCTGTTAACGATGTTTGCAGGAAGTTCCTCCAGGATGTCGATCTTATCGTCGAAGTCCAGTTCCTGCACGATGTAGTTGAGTTCTTTGGGATTGATCCCCTCCACGATCTTTAACTGATCGTCCACGGGGAGCAGCGAGAACACTTCTACCGAAACGTCCTTCGGCAGAAGTCTGTAGACGACTAGAGTTTTTTCCAGCTCGTCCTCATTGTCAAAAAGTTCCTCGAACATCTCCGCGATGTCTGCCTCGTTGAACTTGAGCATCTCGTCGCGGACCATGAAATACTTTTTCTGTTCGAGGTATTCCAGGATCTTTTCCATGGATTCTTCCATGATCCTTTCCTGATCCATAATAACCTCCGATTCCATTCCGGTCAGGAGGCCCGGGGCGCTTCTACTTCACAGCTCCCTCAAGGCGCAAAAAACCGGAATTCAATGTTTCACACAAGTGTACCGACGATCGACCGTCGCCTGATATGTTATCCATTTTTTGCTCCTTTCTCTGAAAGATCAGTCTTATCTCCTACAATGAGGCGATACCACGTTTATTATAACCCAGAGGCCTTTCAAAAGGCAAGGCTTTTTGGGCGGTGGCGCGCAGGCTGGGCATTGACAGTTCGAAACAGCATGATCAGCGCAGGCCATCCGATGGCGCTTACCGTCTCCCGCCACATAAAAACGGCGCGGACCGTAAGTCCGCGCCGCCTGGTAGCTGCTTATATAACTGTGGTTTATACAAGTCCCTGAGCCATCATTGCTTCTGCAACCTTCTCGAAGCCTGCGATGTTGGCGCCCTGTACCAGAGCGTTCTTGGAACCGTAGTACTTCTCACCTGCGTTAGCGCAAGCGTTGTAGATGTTGACCATGATCTGGTGAAGCTGATCGTATACAGCCTGGTGCTGATATACGGTGTGGCCTGAGTTCTGTCCCATCTCGATGCAGGAGCAGGCAACTCCGCCGGCGTTGGCAGCCTTAGCGGGGCCGACAGCGATCAGGTTCTCCTGGAGGTATGCAAGTGCATCGTTGGTTGTGGGCATGTTAGCTCCTTCGCAGTAGAACTTGCAGCCGCCCTCTACGATCTGCTTAGCGTGCTCCATGTGAACGTCATTCTGCATTGCGCAGGGGATGAAGATGTCGATCTTGCATCCTGTGTCCTGATAAACGCCCCAGGGCTTCTTTCCGGGATAGAATGTTGCGTTGGGGAACTTCTCTGCGTAAGGTGCGCAGATGTTCTTGCCGGATCCTCTGAGTTCGAGGAGGTAAGCAACCTTCTCATCTGTGTTGATTCCATCGGGATCGTAGATGTATCCATCCGGTCCGGAGATGGTTACCAGCTTAGCTCCGAGCTGCTGGAGTTTCCATGCTGTTCCCCAGGATACGTTGCCGAATCCGGAGATGGCTACTGTCTTACCCTTGATCTCTTCGCCATTGGCCTTCAGCATTTCTTCAGCATACCATACGATGCCGAATCCGGTAGCTTCTGTTCTTCCGAGGCATCCGCCGTAGGGGATTCCCTTTCCTGTAAGAACGCCGCCGTCGAATCTGTCTCTGATCCTCTTGTACTGACCGAACATGTATCCGATCTCTCTGCCGCCTACTCCCAGGTCGCCTGCAGGTACGTCGGTGTCAGGACCGATGTGTCTGTAAAGCTCTGTCATGAAAGCCTGGCAGAATCTCATGATCTCTGCGTCGGACTTGCCGTTGGGATCGAAGTCTGATCCGCCCTTGCCTCCTCCGATGGGAAGACCTGTAAGGGAGTTCTTGAAGATCTGCTCGAATCCAAGGAACTTGATGATTCCGGGATATACGTTGGGTGCGAATCTTAAGCCGCCCTTGTAGGGACCGATAGCAGAATTGAACTGATATCTGTAACCCTTGTTAACATGTACCTTGTGGTTGTCATCTTCCCAGACTACTCTGAAAGTGATTCCTCTTTCAGGCTCAACGAGTCTTTCAAGAAGGGCAGCTTCCTCGTACTCGGGATGAGCATCCATAACAGGTGCAAGTGATGTAAGGACTTCCTCGACTGTCTGATGGAACTCAACTTCTCCGGGGTTGTTCTTCTTGCATTCTTCAATAACTCTTTCTACATATGTAGCCATTGCGATTCTCCTTTTCACAATTTATTTGATACATACAGCCCTTAAAAAAGGGCACAAAAAACATTTGGATTTTGTCTCCATGTAAAGTTTTAACACCCTATGAGAACATTGTCAACAACATGGACAAGTTGCCGACCATGTTTATTTTTCAGTACATTTCTGAAGCCCTCACATGTCCACCGTGAGACCCAGATTTGTAAGGTAAAGGTAGGCCTCCGATACCTCCAGTCCGGTGGCCAGAGTGATGGCTTTTTTGTATATGTCCATCTGCACGCTGTAGCGCTCTTTTACACCGGGAACGTTCCTGGGAGCGGTGGTCTTGTAGTCCACCAGGACCGCACGCCCGTCCTCCTCGAAGAAACAGTCTATCATTCCCTGTACAGTGGCTTCCTGACCGTCCACATCGGTCCTGAGCACGAAGGATCTCTCCCTTCTCAGCGTCCCGTTTTCCTGAGCAGCAGCTATCCTTCTGCCAAGAGGTGACGCGGCGAACTCATAGATCTTCCCGGCGTCGACGGCTTCACCCTCTTCCGGCGTCAGATACTCTCCCTCCACCATCTCCGAGATCAGCCTGTCCACCTCAGCCGTCCCCTCTTCGGGGCTGAGTGCTCCAACCTTCAGGAAGTCTAGCTTCTCCAGCACGCTGTGGGTCACGGTACCGATTCGAGCGGCGCTCATGGTGGTCTCTTCCGCGACGCGGGGCACAGACGCATCGAACCTGAAGGGTTCCTCCCTTCCCCGCTCGTTCAGTTCGCTTACTGAATATCTGGACCTGACCCTCTGCTGATCCTCATAGGGATAAGCATAGCCCATGATCCTCTCAGTTTCCGCGTCGGGCTCCACCGCCGGGCTGTCCAGCACGCTGAGTGCCCTGCTGCGCTGCCTCTTGTTCCTGGAGTGGCTCATTATAAGCACATCGTCCTTCACGATCTCATAGTGCTTCGGATCCCCGAATATTATGTCTCCGCACATCTTCAGGAAAGAATAATCGCTTCTGTTTCCTATGCCCGCGTCCGTCACGGTCTTTTCCGGATCGGATGACAGAGCCGTCAGGAGCAAAATATCCTCGGCCCTTGTCATGGCAACGTACATCATTCGTTTCTCTTCTTCCACCGATTCATCTCTGGCCTTCTGCTCGATGATCTGCTGGAGAGCGGTCTTCCTGAACAGGTTCCTGCTGCGGTCCACCCAGGACATTCCGATGCCCAGGTCCTTGTCCACAGCCAGCTTGTTTCCGGTGTTGCTCCTGTAGTTCAGCTTCCTTCCGAAGCAGGAAAGGATCACCATGGGGAACTCCAGTCCCTTGGAGTGGTGGATGGTCATGATCCTGACCGCATCTTCGTTCTCGCTGATGACCTTGGATTCGCCGGCTTCCAGCTCGTCGCGCTCCATGTGCTCCATGTACCTGAGGAACCCGTAGAGGCCACGGCCCAGGCCGGTCCTGTACTTAAGAGCCCTGTCCAGCAGAAGCCTGAGATTGGCCTGTCTCCTGTAGCCCGAAGGCATGCTTCCCATGGCCATGTAGAACCCGGTATCAAGCATGAGCTTCCACATGAACTCTTCCAGAGGAAGCATTCTTGCAGACTCCCGCCATTCCTCCAGTTTCTCCAGAGCGGCGGCACACTTTTCCTTAATGGCGGTCACCCGCCCGGACTCCGCATAGTTAAGGAAGGCCTGACTGTAGTGCCCGTCCTTGAAGCAGATCCTGATCTCAGCCATCTCGTTCACCGAGAAGCCGAAGATCTCAGACCTCATGACGCTCATGAGCTCCACGTCCTGCTTGAAGTTGTCTATGATCCTCAGAAGGGACGTGAACACCGTGATCTCTATGGTGTCGAAGAATCCCTTGCTGTCGTCCACGTAACTTGCGATGCCCTTTCTGGTCAGGACGTCGTAGAACTGATCCCCGGTGTTCTTCACGGACCGGAGCAAAATAACTATGTCCCTCTTTTCCAGAGGTCTCTCGCACTTCCTCTTGGCGTCGTAGATGGGTTTCCCCAGATATCGCCTGATGAGCTCTGCAGCCAGCAGAGCTTCCTTCTCCGTCTTCTGGTATTCCTTGAGGGCGTCGTCCGCATCCTCGTCCCAGGTCTCCTTTGCCAGGTAAAGTTTCGGGGTGTAGTTCAGCCTGTCGCAGCTGGTCTCATCCCCCGGGTAGAGAGCGGCGTCCTCGTCATATCCCGGCATTATGTCCGAGAATATCATGTTCACGAAGTCGATCACGCTCCTCTTGGACCTGAAGTTGGAGTTGAGATCTATCTTTTCCTGAAGGGAGGCTTCCCCCTTCAGTCTGTATTCTTCCTTGTAGTTTTCGTATCTTTTCCTGAATATCTCAGGTTCCGCCAGCCTGAACTTGTATATGCTCTGCTTCACATCGCCTACGGTGAACAGATTGTCCCGGTCAGGACTGATGACCCTGCTGATCAGTTCCTCCTGAAGAGTATTGGAGTCCTGATACTCGTCCACGAAGACGTATTTGAACTTGCGGCGGTAATAGTCCGCAGCCTCATCGTGTCCAAGGATCTGATAGCAGTAGAGCTGCATGTCATCGAAGTCCATGGCTCCTCTCTCCTGCTTGAGAGCGGCGAACCTCGCCCTGTAATCGGCGGTGAGTTCAGCCAGATCTCTCACGTCCTGCGCTACCTGGGTCTGGTCATCATAGAGGGTCCTGAGATCGTTGGCGAAGATGGCCTTCACGGCCTTGAGCTGATCTCTCATGCTGTCCCTGAGGCCCTGAATGTATTTTTTCATGACCTCAAGTTCATCTTTGGAATGACCGGGATTGGAGGCTTCCGCGAAGGCAGACTTGGGCTGGGCATCAAAGGCGATGCCGTCCACCTCAGCCTTGGCGCTGTCCCAGTCTCTCTCGTCAAGAGCGCGCTTAAGCGCGGCGGCTCTCCCGATGTCGGAATCCGCCAGATCACCTGCGATCTTAAGGCCTCTCTTTACTGCGTAGGCCTTCTCCTGCAATGCGAGTTTCACTGCCTCTGAAGCTATCTTCTCCGCATTCTCAAACATGCCCCTGATGACGGGTCCCGCCAGGAACTCATCATAGGAGCCTTCCGCCTCGTCTATCCTGCCCCGGAGCCACTTATCAGGCTCGGGAAGGCTCTCCAGTCTTTTGCTCAGGGCCTCCACCATGTCCCTCAGATCCCTGTCGGACCTGTCGTTGGTGAACTTATCCAGAAGCGCGTAGAACGCCGGATCCCCGGACTCATACTTCTCCTCGAACATCTCGTCCATGGCCTTTTCCCTGAGCATGGCCTTGGTGGGGTCGTCCAGTATCTTCATGTTGGGCTCGCAGCCTATGACGAAGAAGAACTTCCTGATGACCTCCAGGGAGAACGAGTGGAATGTGCTTATGTTGGCCATGGGCAAAAGATCCAGCTGCCGCCTCAGATACTCCCCCTTGGAAGCGTTGGCGGGATCCTTGATGGAATCGGTGAGCGCAGCCTCTATCCTCTGCTTCATCTCACTGGCGGCCGCATCCGTGAAGGTCACCACCAGCATCCTGTCCACCGAGCATTCGCCGCTCAGTACGAGGCGCTTGATACGCTCCACCATGACCGCCGTCTTGCCTGAGCCCGCGGCGGCAGAGACCATGAGGCTTTTGCCCCTGGAAACTATGGCTCTGTTCTGTTTTTCTGTCCATTTCTGTGTCATTTCGTCACCCGTTACATTATACAATATTTGGTGGCTTTTGAAACCTGATATTTTGTGGTATGATAGTAACACTGCGGGTGTTTCAAAAATCGGACTCGCAGATATCTCACCCTTCAACAGGAGGAAAACATGAAAACACCTACCATGTTAATGATACTGGACGGATTCGGTCTGAATCCCGACGACTACGGCAACGCCATCAAACTGGCTGACACCCCCAACCTCGACAGGATCTTCGGGAGCCGTCCCTTCACAAGCATAAACGCTTCAGGCGAGTACGTGGGACTCCCCGACGGACAGATGGGAAACTCAGAAGTGGGCCATCTGAACATCGGCGCAGGCCGCATCGTTTACCAGGAGCTCACCAACATTACCAAGGCCACAAAGGACGGCAGATTCCAGGCTAACCCCGCTCTGAACCACGCCATCGACCACGTGCTGGAGAACCAGAAGGCCAATCCGGACCAAGCTCTGCATCTCTTCGGACTCATGTCCGACGGCGGAGTGCACAGCCACATAGATCACATCAAGGCTGCCATCAGACTGGCAAAGGACAAGGGCATCAGGAATCTCTACGTCCACTGCTTCATGGACGGCCGCGACGTGCCCCCCACTTCAGGCAAAGGCTACATTCACGAGATCGAGGCGTACATGGCTGAGGTGGGTCTCGGCAAGGTGGGCATGGTGTCCGGCAGATACTACGCCATGGACCGTGACAAGCGCTGGGACAGAGTGCAGCTGGCCTACGATTGTCTGACAGTTCCCGACATAGTGGCCTGGACCGCCGGTTCCAATGCGGAGAACCTGATGCAGGCCTCCTACGACGTGGACGTCACCGACGAATTCATACTGCCGGCCATGACGGTTAAACACGGCTGGATCAAGGACGGCGATTCCATCATATTCTGCAACTTCAGACCCGACAGGGCCAGAGAGCTGACCAGAGCCTTCGTGGACCCGGACTTCGAGAAGCCGGCATCAGAAGGCGGCATGGGCGGTTTCACCCGCAAAAAGATCATAAATGATCTGGTCTACGTCTGCATGACTCAGTATGACGCAGAGATGCCCAACGTGGAGGTGGCATTCCCTCCGGAGACCATAAGGAACACTCTGGGTGAATATGTATCCAGCCTGGGCCTCAGGCAGCTGAGGATCGCGGAGACCGAGAAGTACGCTCACGTCACCTTCTTCTTCAACGGCGGCGTTGAGGAGCCCAACCCCGGCGAGGACAGGATACTTGTGCCCTCCCCCAAGGTGGCCACCTACGACCTCCAGCCTGAGATGAGCGCTCCGGAAGTCGCTGAGAAGGTAATTACGGAGATCCTTTCAAAACGTGAGGATGGCCGCGCAAAATACGACCTTATCATACTGAACTTCGCAAACTCCGACATGGTGGGTCACACCGGAGTTCTGGAAGCTGCAATCAAGGCTGTGGAGACTCTGGACAGGCTGGTGAACGACATTGTTGAGGCCATCCTTAAGGCCGGCGGTCAGCTGCTGATCACCGCTGACCACGGAAACAGCGACCGCATGCTGGATGAGGAAGGCAAACCCTTTACGGCTCACACCACCAACCCGGTGCCCCTCTGCTACGTATCGGACGATGTGCACGAATTCAACGAGTACGGCCTCTCCGGAGAAGGCAAGCTGGCGGATCTGGCTCCAACCCTGCTGTATCTCATGGGTATAGACATACCGCCCGAGATGACCGGCGAAGTGCTGATGAAATAACGAAATACAGACTTAAAACTGCCGGCTGGAACCAGCCGGCAGTTTTTAAATTCTGGCAGTCAGAACACGTAACTGCTGTAGTCAATGTTGTTTGTCTCGAAGAGATCCAACATTCCCTTCACATGCCCTTCTCTGCAGAGCGCAATGAAGTCATCCGGGGATATAATGGAGAACAATCTCTCGGTCTCCGCTTCGACCAGTGTGTAGTGGGCTTCGCTGCCGTAGTAATCACCGTAAACATCCGATTCGATGTGAAGACAGCCGTTCCTGATCTCCCCTTTCATGCTGGCATATCTTTCACTGTAAATACTGAAACTCCGGTCTTCCATCCTGTTCAACCTCCTCCTGAAAACAAGGGTGGGTACTCACAGCATCCCCTGCCATTCTCAGCTTCTCCCATGATCAGGCGAAGAGCATCTCTTTCCCCACCCTGCATTTCATAAAATAGCCCTCGTCCTGTCCCGTTTTTTGGACTTAACTCTTTATCTCATGACCTTTTCATGATATACTTAAAATGTAAGTTTAGGTCCATTCTTTTCCAGGGAGGAAAGCCATGGCAGGCAAAGAACGCAAGGGCGACAATCAGAAACTTAAGATGCTCTATCTGGTCAAGATATTTTCAGAGGAGACCGACGATCTACATAAGCTTAAC
>JAEEGF011296601.1_pt1 | contig 10125 bp, 10 predicted proteins | sample 9134171 | NCBI WGS metagenome assembly JAEEGF01 (sample SAMN16246542, study PRJNA631951) | gut metagenome | biome: gut microbiome; feature: rumen; material: AP-attached | host: Bos | place: Iran: Karaj | collected 2018-10 | reverse complement strand
TTATCAGCCATGCACAATTTTTCAAAAAATTAAAAATATTTCTGCCTTTGAATGTACGAAAATGTATTGCTTTTTCAAGCCTGAATGAGTTAGTTTTTTTTATCTTTTTTATAAAAAAGATAGCAGATTTCTCTACCATCTTAGATTATTGTTTGTAATATTTATTCAACTGTTCTCATAAGCATAGTCATTACATATCATCTTTTTTCTTTCATTTTTCCATTTTTATTAGTAATTATTCATTCATTATATAATTTTGATATATGTGGTTCATAATATTTTATACTTCACTTTCAATCTTCTGTATTATATAACATTCTTGATAAGGCTGTAGCAAATTCTGCTCTTGTTACTTCATCATATGGTCTAAAATTATTGTTTTTCATATTAATTCACATAATTCCTAATTGGTATGAAAGAGTTACTGCGTTATCATACTGTTTATTTAATTTGTTTGTCACATCATTGAATACTGGTGTTCATTTTGATAAGTCAGGACTTTTTCATAATACGTTTATCGCATAATTCGACAACATTTTTGCCATAGCGATTCTTGTTAATGGTAAATTCATCTTTGCTTTATTGATATCATGAATCGTAGTTATTCAATTACTTTTAGCAAATTGGTACGCTTCTTTCATTTCTGTTGTATATCAAGCATTTATTACTTGTCATGAAGTTAAGTTTCCATATGTTGTTTCCCCTGGTGTAGATCAGTAAATTTTCCAAGGTTCTCAAGTCTTTGTTTTAAAATAATCTGGATAATCTTCTCTCTCTATTGTTATATTATCTCCCCATCAACTCATTACAGAACTATTTATTTGATATCGAATAAAATTGATATTTTGATCAAGAACCGAATTATTAACAGTAAAAGTGTATCAGTCTTCATATGATCAAGAACTGTGACCAGGGAAGCATGTTCCTGCATGAGTTCAAGTTGATGTTAACAAACAAACAAAATTTGTAAAATAATTGTCATCATATTTTTCAATTCATAATGTAAATTTTGTGTGATCTCATCTATTTTCTTGTTTTGCTATATACACTAAGACTGATACAAATCTTTTTGAAAACGATTTATTTATTGATTTTCAATTTATTGATTTTATTTTTGTTCAAACTGTATAATCATCATACTCAAGTTCTTGATTCAAAATTAATTTTACATTGACTCATTTAGAGGATATTTCCATATCTGGTTGGTATGTAAATGTATGATTTTTTAATGATGTAAGTTCTTGTTCCGTATTATCAATTAATAATGTAATATCATCATCTTTAATTAATGAAATGTCGATATCAAGTGACAATTCATTTAAATATGCGCTATTTCATTTAGATGGTTTTAATGTGAATTCAGCAAGTGTTGAATTTTTTGATTTTAGATAAACTGTATCTTGTTTTGATGGTGTTTGTATAGAAAATTCGTTATCTCTTGCTAATATCTTTACTGGTGCTAATTTTGCAGATATTGATTTTGCTCAATAATGAGGTATATTTCAGTTTTTATCTGTAAAATACAATGTAAAATTATATATATCATCTTCTTGTACGTATCCATTTATTTCAAGCTCAACTTTAACAGTTTTAGATTGTCATTTCTTTATATTAATATTATCAAAAATGTGTCCAAATCATGCTCATTGGCCAAGATTACAAGCATCTTCATAATAAGTTGATCAAACTAATTTTCAATCTATATAAATATAAAACGTCATATTTGTTTTATTTTTTTGACATCTTTGCTCAAAATAAGTATCATCTCGACCTTCCTGATACATTGCCATAGTATCAATAGTATAATCGTTGATTGAAATATCTTTCAATGCTTTAATAGATCAATCAAATACAGTACGTGTAATCACTTCATTAGATTTAAATTCTACTGTTTTTGTAAGATTATTAGTTAATATTCCGTCAGGTTTACAAGCATTTGGACAATCTTGATATATATCCATATCTGGATCTAGACATGCTAATACTATTGCAGGGTCATCACAATTTATATTAGTTCTACAAGCTTTTGGACAATTTTGATATACATCTGCTTCTGGATCTAGACATGCTAATACTATTGTAGGATCTTCACAATTTACTTCAGTTTTTCATAAAATTTCTTCTCCGATACATTTATTGTTGAAAATATTTACATCCGACACATTAAACTTTTTATCCCCATTTAGATCACATTTATTTGAATTCCATCATTTTGTAATGCTACAATGATCCTGAAATCGTGATACATCTGATACATCAACTTTACCATTATTTGTAAAATCACACATTTTTCATTCTTCTTCGTCATCTTTAAAATTTCAGCTAACAAATGCTTCAGTAGCGCTCATTTCTGTGTAACTGTATCATTTATTATCAACACGTAATTCGTCCAAACCGGATGTATTAATAGCCTTATTTGTACTTTTAGCTGTAGTAGTTGATGTTGTTGTACTTGACACACTAGCAGTTGATGTTGTTGCATTCCCTGCTGTAACATTTGTTGCTGATAGGGCGCTTACTCAATATGGAGTCACTATACTGCTTGTCAGTAATAATAACCCTGTTAGAATTAAAATTTTTCTGTTTTTTAGCATTTTGTATAATTATAATGTAAAAAATTATAACTATATTATATATAATATATTTATTTTGTCAAATTTTTTGTGACTTTTTTAATTTACTATATCTATTGTGAAATTATGTATGTGAGTGATGAAATTTTATTCTTTCTTGTTCTTCCATCTTTCTAAAATCAACATTGCACTGATGGTATCAGTTGTTTCATTTTTCTTAAAATTAGAAACTATTTCTCAGCTTTCTACACTCGTATAATCTTCTTCTATTGTTTCGATAGTTATTTCATCTTTTTCTATAATATAATTTAACGATATCATAAATTTTGTAATTTTTTCTTGAATATCCTTTTGCTTAGATGGTCGTCAGATTACTATAGTTTTTACATGATATCTTTGTATTAAATCTGCGATATGAAAGTAAATCATTTGATCATTAATCATATATCAAACTGGGAAAATTATATCATTTGATTCATGTGTATATGCTAATCAAATATATTTACTTCATCGATCTATTCCTAGAATTGCAGGCTCTACTCTCGGCATTTATAATTTGAACATAATTTAAAAATCTGATTTATATAGTCTTAAGTTTATCTATTGACTAGGGATTTTCAACTAATTGTTTTAGATGCGATTCTGAAATTTGAATATAAATATATTCAACTTGTGTAATAAAATCATCTACATTATATCATTTCATATGAAGATTTCATGATATTAAACGATACATTCATTCATAATCTTTGCGAACTTTTTCTTTTATATCAATTCGATTAATATCTTTTATCATTTCAAGTACTGTTTCATCATATTTTAATTTTCAAATTTTTAAAAGAAATGCTATTGCCGGATATCATAAAAATCACTGATTTGTTGATCAGCTATCATTGGATATGATACTATTTTCTTTTTCGTTATATAAAATTTTATAAGATTTTCATGGACTACTCGCAGAATCACACCTTCATTCACTTGAAAGTAAATCTTGAATAATAACTCTATTATCAGCTACTGCACTTAATGCTTCAATGATTTTTATTTTTGGAGGAAGTTTCCGCTCTTTCATATTTATAATATCATTGATATAAAAGCTGATTCTATACTTTACTTTATTACTGAACTATCTCCTGAAACACATACTTCGGTCATCTATAATTTTCAATTGAAGTGTTTACTTCTCATTTTATAGCAGGAATATAGTATGTCGTTCAGTTATTGTATTTTGGAATATAAACTATTTCCATGTTATCAAATAATACAACTATAGAATCTTGGTGTAATGCTCATTGACTAAAATATCCTCATCATTTTTCGATTTCTTTTTCAATATAAGATTTTTCCAATGTTGGATAATTAGATATATCGTATGCTGCAATATCTATTCAAATAACTGATACGACTTTTTGCAAATTTAAATCGTATGTAACTTTCATTCAGATTCTTTCACTATTTTCTGTGTCTCGCACTTCTCTTTTCTGAATTTTGAATGGATAGAAAATGTTTACTATTCACATAGTATCATCAAAGTTTTCAATATCAACTTCTCAATCTCAATAACTTTTAATTGTAATTCCTAATTGTTTCAAATCTTTTTCAACGGCTCTAATAATCTGTCTTTTTGATGGTAGTTTGTTATCAAATTTTTTAGCTTGTCGACTATCATTTGGGTAAAAATTTAGTGTTTGACTATCGCTATCAAATGAAATAAAATATCAGTTTTTAGTTTTTTGTTCTATATATAGTCCAGCAATTTCTAAATCTTGAAATTTTTTGAAAGATACGTCTCAAATCTTTAAATTTTTCAATACTTGATTTGGTTTATTTGATCACATTAATATTCAACTTGATTTGTATATTGGATATTCGACTGATAATTTTGGGAAGATTCTATCTTTATATGCAAAGCGATAAGTCTGATTAAATATAAAGTTTCTGTTTTCTAAATAGTCTGCAGAAAATATATCATAAACTCCTGCATCAGATGTTGTTGTATAATTTGTTATAGTACTTATAGCATTTCACAAAGTTTGTGTTTCGGCTATTTTTGACATAGAACCAACAGCTATTGATTTTGTTGAAGAATTTATACTTTCTTCAGTCTCTACATCTTCCTCCTCTTCTATATCAGCATCATATGTGTGATTACTTTCAATATCCTTATCAAAATTATATGCTAATTCTAAATTTTCTAAATTTCAAAAAGCTTTACTCTCCTCTAAATATGTATACTTTGTTGGTACGTCTAGTTTTCATGTGAAAATATTTGTACAAAATCATATCAAAAAGAGAGCAACAAAACTAACTATAGCATAACCGTATCCTGTAATATAAAATCTCCATTTTAATTTTTTTGGAACAGAATCCATTATAGCTTGATCTGCCTTTTGTTCTTTTGTAATTTCGATTTTATCTTGAATTTTAGCATCTAATTTTTCCTTAAATTCTTTTCTTGGAACAAAATCTGGAGATTTTTCATTCGCTAATTTTTCAAGAAGTTTTTTTTCATCTCATTTAAACTCTGATGCTATTGTTTTAATTGAATCTTTTTTTGTCATTTAGTTTGATAAATTTAAATAAAATTTGAATTGTTTAGTCTATTCTTCTATCCGATATTTGAAATGATTTGCAATTTTTTTTATTAATTTTGAAAAATCTTTTCTACAAGTTGAACTACGTTTTCACAAAACTTCTGCAATTTCATCATATGATAAATTGTTCCGAATTCTAAGGATGAATAAGTCTTTTTTGTCAGATCAAAGATTTTCTAAGTATGCTAAAATTTGTTCAGATTGAACATGTTTCTGAAAATAATCTACATAATCGGAATCATTTGAAATAATATTTTCATCTTTAATTTGATCATATTGTTTTCTTTTTGAAACATCTAACAAAGAGTGGTATGCAATGCTGTATATCCATGCCACAAAGCTACTTCCCTCTTTTTCTACAGAAAATTTATTTATATTTTCAAAAACTTTCATAAAGGTTGTTGCTGTAACATCTTCTGCAACTTGAACATTTCAATTAGATTTCAATAAAGCGAATGAATAAACTTTTTGAAAATACTTCTCATAAAGTGGGGTAAAGCTATCAAGATTTCACTGTTGCACTTGCAAAATTAATTCAATTTCATCTTTTGTCATAATTTTGTTATTTTATGTAAAGTCTAAAATATACTTTTACATTATTAAAAATGATCACATTATCAAGTAGATTATATTAATATAACGAATTAATTATGAAATTTGTGGCAAGTTTCAAACGAAGAAGTATTTTATTAAAAAAATCAAGATTGCTACAATAATTATCATATATATAATATATATTATTCATTTGCTGAGTTCTTTGACTTTTTCTTTCGGTTTACTTTCACTATTAATTCTAGAGATCATCACTTCAAGATCTGCCTCTTTATAATCCTTACTAGGTCTTTTGCTTTTCCTTTCTAAAATTTCTTGAGACGTTTTTTCCCAGTTTTTATTAACATATTTTTCCACTTTTTTCAAAATTTTATCCTCTTTTGCGTAAGATAAATCTATGTCACTTGGCTTATTTCTAGCTTTTGGATTCTTTTTAATTTCTTTTTTGCTTATCTTTCCTATCTTATTCGTTTTCTTGGGCATTGCTTCTATGGTTGATTTAAATTACTTTGATTAATATTATTTTTGAATTAATTTTCAATATTTTCGTTGAAAATAATGAATCTTTCCATAAAAAATTTTCAGGTTTTTATTTTTCCATTTTGAAATGAAAATTCTAGTTGTAGCTGCTATGCCTAGTGAATTAAAAGCGATTAAGGAATGAATTAAATCTGCAAAATTAAAAACGAATTTGTATATAGAATATTTATGTTGTGGGATAGGAAATTACGAAACTATATCTTCATTAGAACATTATTTAACTCAGAGTTCTGAACCTACTTTTATTTGGAATATTTGAGTGTGTGGCTATCGAAATCAAAATAAAGAAAAAAAATCTGACCCATTTCAAGTAGCTACTGTAGTAAACATTCATACTCAAAAAGAGTTGGTAATCCCTCCATTTTTGCAAATTGCACCAATGAAAAACTGCTTTTGTGGTGAGAATGTAGTTTTAGAAAAACCCGATATTCAAAATAAGATATGATCAATAAGTGATGAAATGTATTTTGATATGGAAAGTCGAGGAATTGAATTCGTTGCCTTGAAATATAAATTACCTTGTTTAATTTTGAAAATTCCTTTTGATTTTATAGGAAAGAGAGAGGAGGTAAGTGAAAAAAATTATAAAGAATTTGGTGGAAAAATTGGCGGATTGTTAAAAAATCAATCATACAATAAATATTTGAAAAAAATTTTGGATTGGATAAAAAACAGCTGATTGGAGTTTTAATAAAAATTTATTTGTATTCTCCATAGAAATCTCTATACAGTGTTGTGTGAGGTTTATTTTTTTGTAAGTTTATGAAAAAGATAATTTTTTTCTTGACCTTGTTTTTAGTGATTTTGTCTCTGTATGTGTTCGTATATTTAAAAAATGAAGATGAGGAAAATGTTGAAATTGATGTTACTGTTACTGATTTTGAATATGATGTAGCAATTTGTGATGATTACTTTGAACTTATTGGGTGTATAATTGATAGGGATACTAATCAAAGTCGGGATAGTGAGATGAAAAATGAGCTTAAGAATCAGATTAAAAATAGACAAGAAGAATGGAAACAATTAAATGAAGAAGAGTTGGTTCAAAAATGTAGAGTTGAATATGAAAATCTTAAAAAAAATCTTAATGAAGAAAATGTAAGTTCATTTGGCTGTCTTACTGAAATTAATTAACTTTTATACTCATAAATATGTATTAATTACAAGATGGATCCGTTTTCGATAATTAGTTTTGTGGTTTTAATTCTGCTTTCTATGTTCTTTTCGGGAAGTGAAACAGCGTTGACGTCGATTCCACAGCATAAGGTAGATACGTTTTCAAAGCAACACAAGCACTGATCAAAGTACTTGAAGTACTGCAAAAAGGAAAGTGATAAGGTTTTAATGGCTATTCTTATTTGAAATAATATTGTGAATATCTGATCAGCTTCCTTAGCTACTGCAATTTCAATTGGTATAGCCGAATGAATCAATTTTAATCAGTGATTAGTTGTTTGAATTGCGACTGCAATTGTGACGATATTAATTTTGGTTTTTTGAGAGATCGTTCCTAAGACTTATGCTCAGCAGAATGCTGAAAAATTATCTTTGAAAATAGCTCCTTTTTATTTTTATTTGACTAAAATTTTATCGCCTATAATTTGGTGTTTAAGTTTATTGACTAGAAATATTAACAAAAAATCTGATGATGAACAAGAGATTTCTCAGGAGGAAGTTGAAGCTTTTATGGAAAGGGCTGTAGAGTCTGATGCGATAGAAGAGGATACATATGAAAATGTTAAAAAGATGCTAAATTTTAGTGATATTACGGTTTGAGAGGCAATGACTCCGAGGGTAAGAATTTGTGCGGTGCCAGACAGTTTGACAATAGGTCAGGCTATTGAGAAGTTTTTAACATTTCATTATACGCGTATTCCTATTTATCATGAACGTATAGATGATGCTGATAGAGTTGTTACTTTAAAAGAATTATTAAATTTACAAAAAAAGTATAGCTCCGATATGAAGTTAAAAGATTTAGTTTTATATCCGATTCATAAGATTCCTTCACCTACTCCGATTGATGTTGCAATGGAAAAATTTAAAACATCTCATAAACATATTGCGTTAGTAATGGATGAGTATGGTTGAGTAGATTGAATTATATCGCTCGAAGATATTATTGAAGAAATATTTTGAAATATACAGGATGAAAATGACGTGGAAATTAACCCAATTGGGAAGGTTTGAAAAAATTCTTGGAATGTGTCTCCTTTTGTCAGGATAGATGAATTCTTAGAGGAGAGTAAGTTAACTTTTGAGGAAATTTGATTAGATGAAGAAGAATTTGATGGAGAGACGCTTAGTTATTTAATTACATCATTGTTGGAGGATTTTCCTAGTGAATGAGAGGAAATCGAAATTCCTTTAAAAACAATTAACGATGAGGAAATTTGATTTTTAAAAAGAGAAGAAGTTAAAAAGTTGCCTGAAAGGAAATTGGTGATAAAAGTAAAACAGGTGGAGGACAATACGATTTGAGATTTGAAAATTTCTATAATTTAAATTAGATTTTGAGTATGGTTACTGAAAGGTGTTTATATAATTTACTTTCTAATACTCCAAATAAAGTTCCTTTGGATGATTTTTTTGTTATTTCGGATACACCTCCCGAATGATTCCTTTTAAGAGATAGAAGAATTTGATGATGTGCACATTATTCATTAAAAGCTGTGATTGAATGAAAGAATAAAAAAGGAAAACCCATTGAAGATTATGCTGCTGATTGGCGGTCTAGAACTACTTATTTAATGACTCCTTGGTGAATTACAAAAGTACTTAAAAAGTACAAACTAAAGTATTCTATAATAAAAGCTAGAACGTTGAATGATGAAGAAAAATTATATTTACTTAAATATAATTTAAGAAAATGACCGATAATTCTTTTGGTTGCTAACTGACAAACTAAGAGAAAACGATTTTCCCGGGGTAGAGCATTAACTCATCGACATTATATTACCTTATGGTGATATGATGAAAAGAAGAAAATGTTCTATGTTTATGATTCTAATACAAAAAGGAAAACCGAAAAAGAAACTATGAAGTGAACCATCAAGGTTCCGTATAAATATATTTTAAAGGAATGGTGAATTTGAGCATCTAAAATTATATATAATAATTATGCTATAGCTGTAAAATATTAATATATTTAATTTCTTTCTGTAAAATACATGAAGAGATTGGCTTTGTTTTGATTGTTTCTATGTTGTCTTGTCTTTTGTTGATGTGGCAAAAATTTATGAGAAAATAAGAGTGTTTATGAATGAGAATTAATCATTGCCTGAGTTTGATCTGAAATTAGTTTTGAACCCACTGTTGAGAAAGGAACTTTAGTGTTAAGGAATGGTTTTGAGGACCATACTGATCATGTATTCTTGAGTAGGTGAATTTGGGAAAAATATTTAAGAGAAGAATCTGATTATCTACCATGAAATACGGTGAAGTTAAAGTGAGTAGTTAAAGCTTTAGATTGAGCTGCAGGAAATCATTATTATGAAGTTGTAAGTATTGATAAATTAAGATTTTTAAATTACCCAGATGCAGCATCTGTAAAAGATTTGCTCAAGACTTATAGTTATTGTGAATCAGATTCAGATTGTTGATATATCATGTGAGAATGTCCGTTATGATGTTACATTCCATTAAATACAAAATATATTGATATTGCTTCAAATATAGTTTCAAATTTTGTAAATCATTTAGATGAGCGTTGTGTATATGGATGTATAGTTATGAATAAAGCTAAATGTGAAAATTATAAATGTGAGATGTATGATGCTGGTGCTGAAGAAGATGTTCATTGATGTTGACCTTTATATAAAGATCCGGATTTTGAAAAAAAACATCCTGAATTAGCTTGTGATGAC
>JAEEGF011216861.1_pt1 | contig 10125 bp, 8 predicted proteins | sample 9134171 | NCBI WGS metagenome assembly JAEEGF01 (sample SAMN16246542, study PRJNA631951) | gut metagenome | biome: gut microbiome; feature: rumen; material: AP-attached | host: Bos | place: Iran: Karaj | collected 2018-10 | reverse complement strand
TTGATCACATTGTGTTTACCAGAAGAATCAGAAGCATCTTTTGCAGGATCATCGGGGTGCGCAGGTCCTGCATCCTCAAGATAGGAGAGCGTAAAACACTCTCCATCCTGTACGCACTCTGCATTATATATATTCTTAATTATCTCAGGCTTTCCATCACCGTGGTCATGGGAGCCCACAATCTTTAAAGTTCCGTTCATAAAAATCCTTAATTATATTGGCTTAGTAATCACAAGATCAGGAGCAATGCCTCTGCTTCGAAGCTCATTTACAGCGTGCTCAGCACCAGCGAGGTTTTTGTTTTCAAAAATACCAAATACTGTAGGGCCGCTGCCGCTCATGCGAGCACCCATTGCGCCATTTGAGAGCATTACCTGACGGATTTCCTCGATGATCGTGTATCTGCCTGCTGTAACGGGCTCGAGAACATTTGCAAGTCTGTCGGTGATGCCCTGAAGATTTCCTTTATCAATAGCCTGAACCATGCCATCAATATCGGGATGATTCTCGATTGGCGCGGAGTCCAGAGTCTGATAAGCCCAGGCAGTTGAAACGTCAATAGCGGGCTTTGCAATCAGGATGTGGCAGGAAGGCATATCCCTGAGGAATGTCAGCTCCTCGCCGATGCCCTCAGACAGAGCAGTTCCGCCGCAGATACAGTAAGGAATATCAGCGCCAAGCTTTACAGCCAGGTCGCACATCTCCTGTCTGCTAAGGCCGAGGTTCCAAAGCTCGTTAAGTGCATGGTATGTAGCAGCTGCATCTGTGCTGCCACCAGCCATTCCGGCTGCCATGGGAATATATTTTTTCAGACTCACAATGACGCCGCTTTTGACATCATAGGCTTCCTGTAACTGTTTAGCTACCTTCCATATAAGATTACGGTGATCTGTAGGTATCTTGGCATTGGAAGTCATGATGGTTATTGAGCCGTCCTCAGTTTTTTCAAAAGACAGTTCATCAGACAGATCGATGCTCTGCATGATCATCCTAACGATGTGGTAACCATCAGCTCTTCTGCCGATAACATCCAGTCCCAGATTGATTTTTGCGTAAGCTTTTCTTGTTATCAAAGGTGTTCCTCCAATGTTTATTCTAAAACAATCATAACATAGATTTTATGATTTCATCAGAAATTCCCGTTTGCAAGGTCTTAAGCACATAAAAATTTATACTTTTTTAATTGAAAAACATCAGAAAAATTCCTAAAGTTAAAGTGAAAAGTGTCGATAAATAAGATGAGTAATACTGTAGGTATGTGAGAGCGTACCGGTCGTATCGGCGTCAGATTATTTGGCGTAGAAAAGGAGTTCATATGGGCGTAAACGGAGTTACAGGTTTAAACCAGACCACCACGTATTACGAGCCGACCGCGACATCAAAGACCGAAGAAACAGCTGAGGAAAAAGTATCAGCAACCGGTGCCAGCGAGAAAAAAGATACGGATAAGGCAGCAGTTTATGAGAAATCTGATTCCGCGGTAAATGTTCAGGCCAGCAAAGGCAAGACATACGTGAAGAATGAAGCCGTAATCAACATGCTTAAGGCTGATATGGAGGAACGCCAGAACCAGCTGCAGGATATCGTTACACAGATGATGTCCAAACAGGGTGTGGCTATCGGCAAGGCAGATGATATATGGTCATTTTTGGCAAAGGGTGATTTCACAATTGATGAGGCCGCTAAAAAGAAGGCTCAGGAGGAAATATCTGAGGATGGCTATTGGGGCGTAAAACAGACATCCCAGAGAATTCTTGATTTTGCCAATGCTCTTACAGGAGGAGATCCTGATCAGATCGAAAACATGAGATCTGCATTTGAGAAGGGTTTTAAAGAAGCAACAAAGACCTGGGGAAAGGATCTTCCCGATATTTCACAGCAGACATATGATGCTGTTATGAAGGGCTTTGATGACATGGCAAACAAGAATAAGACAGAAACAGGAGAGATTGAAGCATAAATTTAATAACGTAAATGAAAAGGCTGCATTGGTTATTCACCGATGCAGCCTTTGTTTTTGACTTAAAATTGAATTACTGATTCATAAGCGGCGTCTTACTTAACCGGCTTAGCTCCGGCCTTCTCCTGCGCCTTGGAAATAAGGTTCTTCCAGAATCCCTGCTTCTTCTCCGGAGTGGGGGTTGAACCTCTTATACCTTTGACGGAGAGAACGTAGATACCGCTGACCTCTGCCTTAACTTCTTTCTTAACAGGAACAGAATCAAAGATCTTCTCATCACATACAAGATTCATGATCTGGGGACCTACCTTAACCTTAAGGATCGGGAGCTTGGAACGTCTAAGAAGCTTGGGTGTGTTCTCCAAAACAGCAGCGGGAAGACCTGCCTCATTGATCTTCATGCGCTTCTTATCAATGATGAGCATTGATACGCTCTGCTTCATGGACTCCATCTGAGCCTGCTGCTCTTCCTGACGCTTCTGAGCCCTTTTACCAAGAATTGTGAGCACTATAAGTGCGATTGTAAGTACAACAATAATTACTAAAAATACGATTAATACCGGATTCAAAACATTCCTCCAAACTAAAAAATAACAATTAATTCCGATTTGCCCATCGCTGCGCAAAGACCATTTTAACATTGAATTAAGACGTAGGCAACAAAAATACTTTAATATAAGTATAAACTGTGCTAGTATTAAAAAAGTTTATTTTAATCTAAGAAAGCACTAAGGAGTAAATACTTATGAGAAAATTTTTAGCGGCTGTTTCCGCTGTGGTAGTCGCAGCAGGAATGCTTGCCGGATGTTCCAAGGCAGCAGACAATAAGGACGCAGCATATCTTAAGGACCTTAATCTTGATGATTACGTTACACTTGGAGAATATAAGGGAGTTAATATAGAGGTTGCATCACCTGAAGTAAGTGATGAAGAGGTTGAACAGTACATGCAGTATATCAGCTCTTCAATGAAGGCAACTGTTGAGGTTACAGACAGAGCCGTACAGGAAGGCGACACAGTTAATATTGATTATTCAGGAAAAAGAGTTGACACCGGAGAAGTATTTCAGGGTGGTACAGCAGAAGGTTATGACCTTACAATCGGTTCACATACATTTATCGATGGTTTTGAAGACGGTCTTATCGGCGCAGCTATAGGAGAGACAAGGGATCTTAATCTTACATTCCCCGAGAACTACAGCTCAACAGACCTTGCAGGCGTAGATGTAATTTTCACAGTAAAAGTTAATGGCATCAAAATCAAGCCCGACCTTGACGATGCTTACGCAGCATCACTTGGAATCGAGAATGTATCAACCATAGATGAGCTTAAGACATATCTTAAGGACAGACTTATGGAGGATAAGCAGGCTCAGTACAAGAACGAGATCAATTCCAAGATCCTTGATGCAGTAACAGCTAATTGTTCATTTAATCAGCCGCCTCAGGCTACTCTTGATCGTTTCAAGGGCCTTTACACAGAGCAGGCTGACCTTGTTGCTTCATATTATTCAGCAAATTACGGCACAAGCTACACAACAGATCAGGTTCTTTCAATGATGATGGCTCAGGAAGGTTTCTCCGGAGAGCAGACAGATTATCTTGATAATAAGTCTGTAGAGCTTGCAGAGCAGTTCATTATGCTCGGTGCTATCGCTAAGCTTGAGGGAATTGATGTAACTGAAGACGAGCTTAATGAAAAGCTTGAGTCTGATATGTCAAATGCCAATGCAACAGCAGAAGAGGGTAAGACAATTGCCAGCCTTGATGATTACAAGAAGACAGTAGATGTTGAGAATATCAAAGAGAATCTTCTTACAAATAAGGTTATCGAGTTCCTTGGTGAGAATGCAAACGTAACTGAGCCTGCTGAAGATGCTACAGAGGATGCAGAGGCAGCTGAGAGCACAGAGAATACAGAGACCGAGAGCACAGAAGAAACAGAAGAGGCAGAAAGCGCAGATTCAGCAGATACTGCTGAATAATCATATAAATGATTTATTGGATGGAGGCAAAAGATGGAACTGACAGATATCAGAGAGCTTTTTCAGGCTCCCGAAAAATTCGCAGATAAAGAAGTTACAGTTGGAGGATGGATCCGTAATATTCGTGATTCCAAGACTATCGGATTCGTTTCATTAAACGATGGTACATATTTCTCACCCCTTCAGGTGGTTTATTCTGATGAACTTGGCAATTTTGCAGAGGTAAGCAAGCTCAATGTAGGAGCAGCTATCATTGCTACAGGTAAGATTGTAATGACTCCTGATGCAAAGCAGCCCTTCGAGATGCAGGCAACAGGCATTGAGATTGAGGGACCTTCAACTCCTGATTATCCTATTCAGCCTAAGCGTCACACACTTGAGTATTTGAGAACACTTCCTCATCTTCGTGCAAGAACAAACACATTTGAGGCTGTTTTCAGAGTTCGTTCACTTGCAGCATATGCTATCCACTCATTCTTCCAGGAGAGAGGCTTCGTATATGTTCACACACCTCTTATCACAGGTAGTGACTGTGAGGGTGCAGGCGAGATGTTCCAGGTAACAACCCTGGATCTTAACAATGTTCCCAAGACAGAGGACGGAGAGGTTGATTATTCAAAGGACTTCTTCGGAAAGCCGGTTAACCTTACTGTTTCAGGACAGCTCAATGTTGAGACCTATGCATTCGCTTTCAAGAATGTTTACACATTTGGACCTACATTCCGTGCTGAGAATTCAAACACAACACGTCACGCAGCTGAGTTCTGGATGATCGAGCCTGAGATGTGCTTCGCAGATCTTAAGGACGACTGTGACTGCGCAGAGGCAATGCTTAAGTATGTTATCAACTATGTACTTGAGAATGCACCTGCTGAGATGGAGTTCTTTAACACATTTGTAGATAAGGGACTTATCGACAGACTTAAGAATGTTGCAAACAGTGACTTTGGCAGAATTACATATACAGAGGCAGTTGAGATTCTTAAGAAGCACAATGACAAGTTTGATTACAAGGTAGACTGGGGCTGCGACCTTCAGACTGAGCATGAGAGATACCTCACAGAGGAGATCTTCAAAAAGCCTGTATTCGTAACTGATTATCCGAAGGAAATCAAGGCCTTCTACATGAAGCTTAATGAGGACGGCAAGACTGTAGCAGCTGCTGACTGTCTTGTTCCCGGAATTGGTGAGATCGTTGGTGGAAGCCAGAGAGAGGATGATCTTGAGACTCTTGAGAAGAGAATGGATGAGCTTGGACTTAAGAAGGAAGATTATCAGTTCTATCTTGATCTTCGCCGTTATGGTTCAGTTCGCCACGCAGGCTTCGGTCTTGGATTTGAGCGCTGTGTAATGTACCTCACAGGTATGGGCAACATCCGTGACGTTGAGTCATTCCCTCGTACAGTTGGTAACTGCGAGCTGTAATAGAGTATTTTGAATTATTTGGGCTGTTGTATATTTTCTTATCCAGAAAATGTACAGCAGCTTTATTTTTGTTATGCCGAATCATGGTATAATTAGAGTGTAAAAAAGTTTTGTTTTATTTTCAAATGGGGATTCAATGAAAAGATTTTCTAGAAACATTTTAAATAGAGGTATTTGCGGTGTGCTGGCAGTGGCAATGCTGACAGTTACGGGTGCTCCTGCGCTGGCTTCAACAAGTGAAGAGCTTAAAAAACAGCAAAAAGAGCTTGAGAAGCAGCAGAAGGATCTCGAGAAACAGCAAAATGCCATTGAGTCACAAAAAAAGGAGAGCCAGAGCGGCCTCAACAATGCCAATCAGAATATCAGTAATATTGAGGGTGAGCAGGCTGAGCTCCAGGAAGGTATTGATGCAGCTAATGAGGAGCTGGTAGGCCTTCTTACAAGTATAGATCTGATACAGGCAGATATTGATGATACTCAGGTCAGAATAGAGAAGACCCAGCAGGAGTATGATGAAGCCAAGCTTCAGGAGGAGACTCTCTATGATGCGATGAAGAAGAGAGTTAAGTTCATGTATGAAAAGGGAGAGGTTTCATACGCAGAACTGCTTCTTCGTGCTGAAAGTGTCGGCGATATGCTGAATAAGGCCGGATATGTTGAGGAGCTGTATGATTATGACAGAAAGAAGCTGTCTGATTTCATTGAGGCTAAGAACGCAGCAGAGCAGTACGGAATTGAGCTTGAGGAAGCTAAATCCGAGCTTGAGACCTCACAGTATGAGCTGAAGGAAGAGCAGGCTCATGTTGAGCAGGTAATAGATACCTATAAGAAGCAGTATGCCAATTTCGATGTACAGCTTGCTAAGGCAAGGCAGGATGCGGCAGTTTATTCAGCCCAGCTCCAGCAGCAGACAGCTCAGATACGTGATCTTCAGGCTAAGATCGACGCAAAGGAATCCGAGGTAAAAAAGGCCAAGAAGGCTGCTGATGAGGCCTCTGCAAAGGAAGCGGCTGAAGCTAAAAAGAAGAAGGAAGAAGAGGAAGCTGCTAAGAAGGCTAAGGAGAAGGAGCAGCTTGCTTCAAATAATCAGAATACTGAGGATAATACGGATACGGCCAAGGCACCTACTGAACCGGCGTCCAGTCAGCCAAAGGCAGTCCCTGCAGCTACAGGATCAGCTACCGGTCAGAACATCGCCAACTATGCCTGTCAGTTTGTGGGTAATCCCTATGTGGCAGGAGGCACGAGCCTTACAAACGGTGCTGACTGTTCGGGATTTGTTTACGCGGTTTACAAGCAGTTTGGTATATCTGTGCCAAGATCATCATACTCACAGGCCACATACGGCAGAGAGGTTTCCTACCAGAATGCAAGCCCAGGTGATGTTATCTACTATGGAGGACATGTGGCGATTTACCTTGGTGGAGGCAGGATAGTGCATGCAAGTACCGCAAAGACAGGTATCAAATATGAAAATGCCACATACAGAACAATACTTACAATTCGCAGATTTGTGGGATGAGGACTAATAATTGGAATGGAATAGACTACTGTGCGGAGATCGAATCCGCCCTATAAAAAAACGTGAGGGCTCTCAGGATCTCCGCAGTGAATTTGAAAAGGACTATCATAGAATAATCGGAAGTGCTTCCTTTAGAAGACTTCAGGATAAAACACAGGTATTTCCACTGGATCAGTCTGACTTTGTAAGGACAAGACTGACCCATTCTCTGGAGGTTTCCTCCTTTTGTAAATCACTTGGACAAAACATAGCCAGGAAAATAGTTACTGATATTAAGGATGAGTCATTTGATCCGACATATCAGCAGGATGTCTGCGACATTTTACAGTGTGCAGGCCTTCTTCATGATATCGGTAATCCTCCCTTCGGACATTTTGGAGAGACAGCTATAAGAGAGTGGTTTAAGGAGCATCTTTCGGAACTTGAATATGAGTCTGAAAATGGAGAAAAAAGAAAGCTGACGGATATTCTAAATCCACAGATGCAAAATGATTTTTATCATTTCGAAGGTAATACCCAGGCTCTTAGAGTTGTCACAAAGCTCCACTATCTTGTGGATGAGCATGGAATGAACCTTACCAAGGCTCTTCTTGCTACGATTATCAAGTATCCTGTTTCTTCATTGGATGTGGATAAGAACAGCCCTGATATATGCTGTCACAAGATGGGATATTATTATGCGGACCGCGAGCTTTTCAGAGATATCGAGGACTCCTGCGGGCTTAACGGTAGACGCCATCCTCTGACATATATTCTGGAGGCTGCAGATGATATAGCCTACAGGACAGCTGATATAGAGGATTCTTATAAAAAGGGACGTATCAGCTTCGATATGCTTGTAAGAGAGCTTGAGCTAAGACGCCATGAGGACCAGTCTGATCCGGAGTACAGGTCCCTTATTGAAAGCTTAAAGTACAGATATGGCAAGGGTATTGAGCATGGCGTAAGTGATCCCGGTGAATATGCTGTTCAAAACTGGATCGTGGCGGTTCAGGGCAAGCTTATATATCTTGCCACAGAAAGCTTTGTAAATCATTATAACGAGATTATGGATGGCTCCTTTGGTCAGGAGCTTCTGGAAGGAACAGAAGGAAAGCATATAGTTGATGCGCTTGGAGAAATTGCGATTAAATACACCTTTACTTCAGAGCCCATCGTGAAGATAGAGGTCAGCGCAGACAGGATACTTACATACCTTCTGGACAGACTGGTACCTGCTGCAGTTTATTATGATACAGACATTAAGCTTCGTCCCATAGATTCAAGGATGATTTCTTTTGTATCTGAGAACTATAAGAAGATTTACCATATATATTCACAGGGAAAAAGCGAAGAGGAGAAGCTTTACCTCAGGCTCCTTCTTGTTACGGATTATGTCTGCGGCATGACTGACAGCTATGCCAAGAGGCTGTATCAGGAGCTCAACGGTTTGGTTTAACTGTTTTAAATTGAGAGTTTTGGCTTGCAATTTTGTTATCTAACATTTATGTTATTTTAAGTGGTAGGATGAATGACGCTTTTTGAACAATGTGTTCAGCATAAGAGTGTGATTCATCAGAGACAAAAAGATAAGAAAGAGGACAATATGGCGAGAGAAATGGTTGTAGTTCTGGACTTTGGCGGGCAGTATAAGCAGCTGATCGCAAGAAGAGTCCGCGAGTGCAATGTATATTGTGAGATTCACCCTTACAATATAGGACTTGATAAGCTTCGTGAGATGAATCCCAAGGGAATCATTTTGACGGGTGGACCTAACAGTGTTTACGGTGAGAATGCCGTTTTGTGTGAAAAAGAGCTCTACGAGCTTGGCGTTCCTGTAATGGGAATTTGCTACGGCGCACAGCTTACTGCATTCTTAAATGGCGGAGAAGTAAAAACGGCTCCTGTCAGCGAATATGGTAAGACAGAGACAAATCTTGATACTTCTTCAGAGCTTTTTGCAGATTGTAAGTCCGTTGTTACAACATGGATGAGCCATACTGACTATATAGCTAAGGCGCCGGAAGGCTTTAAGATTACGGCGACCACTTCTAACTGCCCTGTGGCAGCTATGGAGAATGCTGACAGAAAGATTTATGCAGTTCAGTTCCATCCTGAGGTTATGCACACCGAGTGCGGAACACAGATGCTTAAGAACTTTGTAATGAATGTTTGCGGATGCGCTGGCGACTGGAAGATGGCTGACTTTGTTGAGAGAAGCATCGCAGAGATCAGAGAGAAGGTTGGAAACGGCCGTGCACTCTGTGCTCTTTCAGGCGGTGTTGATTCATCCGTTGCAGCCGTACTTATGAGTAAGGCTATCGGTAAGCAGCTTACATGCGTATTTGTAGATCACGGTCTTCTTCGTAAGAATGAAGGCGATGAGGTTGAGGCAGTATTTGGACCCAACGGTGCATACGACCTTAACTTTATAAGAGTTAATGCTCAGGACAGATTCTATGAGGCACTTAAGGGTGTTGAGGAGCCTGAGAAAAAGAGAAAGATCATCGGTGAGATGTTCATCCGTGTATTCGAGGAAGAGGCTAAGAAGATCGGAGCCGTTGATTTCCTTGTACAGGGAACTATTTATCCCGATGTTGTTGAGAGTGGTATCGGCGAAAGTGCCGTGATCAAGTCTCACCACAACGTAGGAGGACTTCCCGACTATGTTGATTTTAAAGAGATTATTGAGCCTCTCCGCATGCTCTTTAAAGATGAAGTAAGAGCATCAGGACTTGAGCTTGGTATTCCGGAGCACCTTGTGTTCAGACAGCCCTTCCCTGGCCCCGGCCTTGGAATCCGTATCATCGGTGAGGTTACAGCCGAGAAGGTTAGAATTGTTCAGGATGCTGACGCTATCTACCGCGAGGAGATCGGCAAGGCAGCAGCTGCTTACAAGAATGAGCACGGCGCTAATCCTGAATGGCTTCCTGCACAGTACTTCGCAGCGCTGACAAACATGCGCTCCGTTGGTGTTATGGGTGACTTTAGAACCTATGACTACGCAGTAGCACTCCGTGCAGTTAATACTTCAGACTTCATGACAGCTGACGCAACCAATATTCCCTGGGATATCCTGCAGACAGTAATGAACAGGATCATCAACGAGGTTAAGGGCGTCAACAGAGTAATGTATGACCTGACCAGTAAACCGCCGGGAACAATTGAGATGGAGTAAAAAACCAAAACCCGCAAACCTAGTATTTTCAAGGTTTTGCGGGCTTTTTATTATCTTCGTGACATCGATTTGACGTA
>JAEEGF010957240.1_pt1 | contig 10125 bp, 10 predicted proteins | sample 9134171 | NCBI WGS metagenome assembly JAEEGF01 (sample SAMN16246542, study PRJNA631951) | gut metagenome | biome: gut microbiome; feature: rumen; material: AP-attached | host: Bos | place: Iran: Karaj | collected 2018-10 | reverse complement strand
AAGTGCTTATATATACCATGGATTTTTACTTCCCGTTTTTCTTCTGACATTTATAGTTCCTCCAGTTTTTTCAATAATTCTGCTTTCAAGTAATTATATCGCTGATGTTTTTCTTCTTTCTGCCAGTGAACCTCGCGAAATTGCTCGGGATTGTTTTCGTAGCAGAGCTTTTCGTCCCCGAACTGCTCACTTGTAAGATCAAATACACAATCACCTACTACATTATAGCAATGATAATTTCCGCCTTCCCTCAAGATTCCGTATACTTTCCCACCAAAGATATCCTGAGCAAGAAAAGCCGTTATTGAACACTGTCCGAGTGTCTGATTCTCGCGAGTCCAGTTTTCCCTCATTCTGGGAGCACAGGTTTCAGCACACCATATTTCGCTTAGAATGTCATATAAATGACGTGGATTTTCTATTGCTTCATATGCTGAATCAACTGGCTTGCAATCCGCAGTCTTCCAGCCATAAAATTTGTACTCTTTCATATATTTAGTCTTCCTCTTTATAAACATCACCAAGCTGCCATGTATGACCAAAATGTTCAGTAAACCGTTTCAAGTCATCAAAGGTAAGACTGATTGATGCCGTATTCCTCAAAGGATGAATTATCACCTTCTTTCCTTCAAAGTTCTCATCAAAAAGAACTTTTACCTTCTTTTCTGTATCAAACATAATGCAAAGCGGCGTTACAGAACCCGGAGTAATATTCAAATACTTCATAAGTTCGTCCGGATTACAAAAACTCAAGCGACCAAACCCAAACTGCTCTGCAATCTTCTTAAGGTCTGCCCTCTTGTGTAAATCCATGCTGACAAGTCCGTAATTCTTGTTCTTATCTTTTACAAAAAGGTTCTTTACATCCGTTCCTTCTAGGGTAATAACAACATCCTTTGAATCCTCTTCAGAAAATATCGCCTTGTGCTCCTGTAGTTCAAACGGAATATTCAAATCCTTTAAGACCTGAAATATATCTGCTGCTTCTGCCATTATTTTGCATCTCCATAAGATGTATCCTTATTTTTACTCATCCATATCTTTCTAATTTCACCGCTTTAAGCGACTTTGTCCATCTTTCCTTTAAAAAGCTCTATCAATTCTGCTGTCGTACTGTACATCTGAGCAAGCCTTACTTTCTCGTCAAACTCAGCTCCATGCAGCCTGTCTATCATGTCATATTCTATTTGCTTGTCACTGTCAGATATGAATTCTTCTATAAAAAACTTCTTCAGTTCCGGCTCAAAAGACTCAAAAACTTCCAGAAGATTGTCTTCTTCACTTAGACAATGATTGAAGCAGGCAATCTTAGACTCAACGTAATCAGAAAGTTTGATTATCTTATCTGCCCAGTTCTTTCCTTCTTCATCATAATGCTCAATATCTGCAAGTCTCTTTGAATCCCTGCAAAGTTGAACAAGTGTTCTTCTTATTCTCAGGTCTTCCTCTGTTAGAATCCGTAAACCTAAGCGCTTAGCTTCTTCGTATTCCCTCTTTGCCCCTGGGCTGTTCTTCCAGTCTCTCATAAGGAAAATTGCATCGCATCTTGAAAGAATAAGAAGGTCTAAATCCATGTAATCTTCATATTCAAATCCATCCGGCAATATAGCAGGACTAAAAACCACATAACCATATGAAAGCAGCTCTTTTTCCATTGAGCCAAACTTCTGTCTGTAATTTGCGTCGCCGGTAATCTTTCCGCTAAGATAAATTTTCATGGCACCTCCACGTTATACAGACAGTATAAAACAGTTAAGTGCCAATAAAAGGCATTGTAAATTTTTTATACCATGATAGAATAGTTTTTATGAGTGAAGAAAAACAGCAACGCGAAAGCCACGTAAAATCATTAAGGCTTCTAAAACTTGAAAAAGCAATCCAGTCCATCCCCTACCCTAGCGTAGAACGGCTGATGAAGGAACTTGAAGTTTCCCGCCGCACAATCCTGCGCGACATTGATGAACTCAAGATTTACTACAATGCTCCAATCGAATATGACCGCTTAAGAAAAGGCTACTATTACACGGATGAAACTTTCTTTGTACAGAATGTACTTGTAAGCGAAGGTGAGCTTGTCGCAATGGCAGGAATCCTTCCGCTTCTTGAGCGTTATGACAACACTCCGTTTAAGGAAACCATCAACAAGGTTTACGACACCATAAGCCAGATGCTTCCGAACCAGATTCAGGTTCAGACTTCACTTATGAACAACGTTCAGTTTATCTCAGACCCGCTTCCGACAATCGAATCAGAGGTATTCACAAAAATCTTTGAAGCAATCAAACTTCATAAGACCATCAGTTTCGGATACCGCTCAATCAAGGCAACTGAGCATACTCCGCACAGCCTGGATCCTTATAAAATCTACTGCCAGAAAGGTGACTGGTATGCCGTTGGTTACTGCCACAAGCACGATAAATACAGCACCTATAACCTTTCACGCATGAAAGACATAACCCTTTTAGATGACTTTGAACCAGATCCTGATTATGAAAGCAAGGTCTACATTGACCCTAACTTTGGTATCTGGAACAATGAGTTTCCTGTTAAAAAAATCGAACTCGTTTTTGATAAATCCATCAACACATATATTCTTGAAAGAACCTGGCATAAAAATCAAAAGTGCCGCCAGGAAAAAGATGGTTCTGTTTATCTGAGCTTCGAATCAAATCAGATGCAGGAAACTCTTTTCTGGGTACTGCATTTCGGTTCGGCAGTAAAAATTCTGAACCCGCCTGAACTTAAGCAGATGTACAAAGAAGAAATAGAGAAGATGTCAAAGAACATATAAATCATCGGGGAGTTTTCGGCTCCACTTTTTTATTTTTTCGTCCTTAAAGTCCAACCGCCGTTCTCAACTTTCTTCTTCGGAACCTCAAAGCAGTTGAACATCGGATGGAATTCCAAATCTACCCCACCCTTCCGGCCGTTTCTGTTTTTTAATATCTTAAGCTGAAGTTCCTGGGCTTTTCCCGGGATTTCAGCATTCTTCTCCTGTTCATTCCTGAGCTGAATAATTCGGGCTGTTCTGGATTTTTCATCCTCGTACTTCCCGTCCTCTTTTTTCAGATAATCCATGCCCTTAAACTGTAATGCCATAAGGACATCGCTTGTGTATTCAATGGCTCCTGACTCCTTGAAGCTTGCAATGTTTACCGGGCTTGTGTAATTCTCACGGTTAAAACTTGAAATCGCAAAGATCGGAACATCATAGTCACGGCTTGCTCGTTTAAGTTCAACAACTGCCTTGTCCGTATTCTGTTTGTCCGTTGCCCGCATATCAAATGGCGCGATAATCTGAAGGTAGTCAATAATGACGAGCGGCTTTCGACCCGTAATCTTTATGTGACGGGCAATCACTGCCTTGATCTTTTCGACACCTATATCTCCGATACCGATGTGATAATAAATGCGTCCTGCATAATCAGCATAGCCTTTGATACATTCATTCAGAAAATCAACACGCTCTTTTGAGTTCAAAGATTTTCCGTTCATGAGGTTTCGAGTTGTCGTTGCAAAGTCCAGGTCACTTCCCCAGTTCTTGCATTTTTGAAATGAAAGGCGGCTGATAGATTTTGCAATCAATTCCTGCTTTCCCATCTCAAGGCTGAACACAAGAACGTCCTGACCCTTCTTCGCTGCATTGTCTGCAACTTGAAGCGCAAATGTTGTCTTACCAAGGCTTGAAATAGCTCCGATGATGTAAAGACCAGGATAGAATCCTCCGTCCAGAATCTCATCAAGATTATCAAAACCTGTTGAAACGCAGTCCTTGTTATGTCGCTTTTCAATGTCAGCAATAAAGTCTGAAAGTCCATGTACCGCTGCAGTCTGATAATAGGCCTGCTCTTCTTTCTGCCTTTTCTCTTCAAGAAGGCTCAGAACATTATCTCGGGCACTCTGAACATTCTGAATAAAGACTTCCCTATCGCCTATCAAGGCTTCATTTGCGTCTTTGAAGTCCCCGGTGATATCCGCGTCAACAAACTCCACCTGAATCTTCGTAAGCTCATCGGAAAGCTTTGCCTCCCCTACCCTACCCGCTTCATCATTATCAAGGGCTAAGATAAGCGGATACTTCGGTCTGTTTGATTTCAGAAACTCAATGAAGCGAAGGTTACTGCTTGACCCAAGGGCTACGGCAATTCCTCCTGCCTCTATGATGCTCAATGCATCAAACTCACCTTCTACAACGAAAACCGGCTGCTCTGCAAGAGGGATTACTTTCAGGTTAAATAGCTCGAACTGTCCTTTAGGCTTTAGATAGCGCTCTTTCTTGTCTGCTTCCCACGTTGCACGTGCATTGTAGCTGAACTCTCCTGTTGGAATTACAAAACGCTTTTTCTCTTCCCAGTAGCCGAGATTGTATGCATCTATGATGGCTTTAGAAAGACCTCTTTTTTTCCAGTAGTCTGTTTTTTCAACAGCTGCATGACACTTTGCGAAGAAGTCCGTAAGAGGTTCACGGTTCTCATTCTGAGACTTTTTATTTATGTCAATTTTAGTTTTTGATTCTGGGTGAGGAATGGATTTTGAAGAAGTGCCTGAGGTATATTTTTGATAATCAACGTTGATGCCGAACATTTTATACGTATGTTCAAAAAGCTCTTTTCCGGAAAGCCCGGTTTCAAGGCCAATAACATCAAAAATGTCATAATCTACACCACATGAAAAACAATGACACCTGTTACGTCTTGGGTCAAAAGACATACTCGGATGTTTATCTTCGTGTGCTGGATTTAAACATGAGAAATTTGTTGATGTGTTGATACCTTTAGCATTAAGATAGTCCGAGAGATGACTCTTGGCACTTTCTTTAGCTTCTTCTGGATTCATCTGGTCCCCACCCTGTATCCATTTGAACTAATTTTTCTTTAAGTCTAAGATAAATCGGGTTAGACGTATTTGCAATACGTCACCCTCTGAATTCAATATAGCTCTTTAAAAGCTATATATAAGCTCTTAGGAATTTATAAAGCGTGTTAAATGCATTAATTATAAAGATTTAGAGAGTGTTTAAATCCACGTAAAATATGACAAATTCCACCTGAAATAATCCAAATTCCACGTTAAATATACCTTCTTCCACGTAGTTTATGACTTTAGGCTGTTTTTTCCCACGCAAAATATTACAAATTTTGGGTTGAATTTTGCCCATTTTTGACTTGATTTTATAAAAAAAATTGAATTTTAACTGAAAAATAGGCTCCAGAAAGGAATGACTTTCCAAAAAATCCAGAATTTTTAACAAAAAATCTCTTGAATTTGCCCAAAATACAGGCTTTTTTAACGATTTTCCCACGTAAAATATGACTTTTTTGCCTGTAAAATTTCCTTGTTTTTTCTTATAGAAACAGGAAGTGTTTGAAATCGCTGATTTTTGACGTTTTTTTAGTATTTTTCCCACGTAAAATATGACTTTTTGAAGCATTTGTGAAAAACTGTAACTATATGTAATACAAAGAGATAAAGTGGTTATTAATAATTTTTGATGTTGTTTTTAGTCATATTCTCCCACGTAAAATATGACTTTTTGCATTATATATGAAGAAAGATTAAGCATTTGCCCCAGAAAAGTCATATCAAGCCGAAAATCGATGAAATTCCCACGCTAAATATGACTTTTTCAGGTGCACTAATAGAAGATATCCACGTAAAAAAGTACTTTTAAGCTCTATTCCTCATTAGAATCTTTTTTACTCTTTTTCTGCTTTGCGAGCTTATTAGTCATGGCTTTTACCCTGGCTCTGTCGGCAATCTCCTCTCGTTTTTTCATTGTGTTTTCAATCTTGTTTTTCTTTGTCTTTGCAAGATCATCAAAGTAAGCAAGATATTCATTGTGCAGATGAATTTTTGCGTACCCTTGTTCAAGGAACTCAATGATATTTCCGTTTGTGTTGAAAATCGGTTCAATTACAATGTCTCCGTCTTCAATTTTTGAAACTTCATTCAAAGCGTTCAAAATCGGGTCTTTGATATCGCGTCCTGGATTCTTTGTTGCTGATTCATCCGGGAGTTCAAGAATCTGCTGCAGAGTTCTGAAACTGATTGTAAAAGACTTGTTTTTGCCAATTTCATTAAGTCTCTTTCGTGCCAGCATAAAGATATTAAGCAGTGTATCAGCTGCATTATCTGAAAGTGAGAAATAGCTTTTTGGAAGAATCGAGAAATACTGAAGTGCAAAAAGTTCCCAGTTAATGCGGTGATTCAGGTAGATTTCTACAATGCCGTTTTTGATGTGGGCACCAGTAAACAGAACTTCAATTCCACTGTCTGTAATCTGCTTCATGTCCTTTTTGTCGCGGACTACACCTTCAATTTTGATGCTGGTAAGAGGGTTCTTTGCCTGATTAAATGCCTGTCGTGCTGTTCTTAGAGTCTTGTAACATCCAAGATCTACAAAATCTTCAAGCGGGAACTTAATGCTTATATCGCGGTCCATGGATTCTGTAACATTTTCCTTACTCAGTTTTACAAGTGTGTAAGTCAGAATCTTTTTTAGAGGCTTGTTTGCCTTTGTAAAAAGGTCAATGTTATCAAGATGGATGGTGGTTTCTGTATTGTCTGTTGAATATTTTACACGTTCACTCAGGTTCTTTGACGTTCCTTCTGGAGGTGTAAAGAATTCAAGCTGAGAAGAATGGCTGTTCTGTTCCAGACGGTTTGCAAAAGTTTCCAGATTTCCAACATGGCTTACAACATTCATCATTGTATTAGAAGCCGGACTGTTTGGAAATTTAAAGAACTTGCCGTTGTCTTCGTTGTTTTTGAGTGTACCTTTCTTCGTAGTAGCAGGTAAGTTTGATGTATCTGTGTCGTTCATGAGCCTTAGCTCTCCTTGTTTGATTAATAAAGACCTATGTCAGAGAAATGAACAAGGCCTTTCTTTTCCTGCTGCTCAAGATACTTGATTGCAATCTTGATGCCTTTTGAAAGAGATACACCGTGTTTCATAAAATATGATTTAAGGGCTTCACGCTCTTTTTCTGTTGTGCGTACAACAATCTGAGTTGCCTTTATCTGTCTTGAAATAGAAACTGGAGATTCCGCTTCTTCTGCAACATCATCTTCAATATCGATTTCTGTATCAAAATCGGTACTCATTCCAATCGGGTCAATAATAGTTTCCGGTTCTTTTTCTACAACAGGTGCTACCGGTGTGCTTACTGTCGCAGGCTGCTGAACGGCAGTTCCATCGATTGTCTTATTCATGCTGTTTAAGAAATCCATGTTTAATGAGTCTTTAGCTGGCTGTACCTTCTGCATATTCTTCCTCCCCTACCCTATTTCAAAGCCTGTGCTATTTCCGCAAGAGATTCCAGTGTTTCTTTTTTTGAACCGGCAATTGCCTGTACTGGAACTGAGGTTGTCTGAGCTTTACGGAAGCCTGTATCTGTTGGAATTACAAATACTTTGTATCCACTTGGTTCAAGTGCCTTATACTGTGCTACTAAGTCACGGCACTGTGCAATGGCATTATTGTTTTCGTTCAAAATCAATTTGTTGAGGAATGGCTTTCCGTTTACGCTGACACCATAACAGTTATCATAGCGTTTTTTCATAGCATCCAGGTTTACCTTAAAGGTTTTAAGTCCGTCATAGCTGAAGCGGTCTAGTTTAAGAACATTGATTACTTCGTCGCTGGCAATAAAGCAGCTTTCTTCGAGAGCTCCGAAGGCTGGAGATGTATCGATGATACAGTAGTCAAATACATTAGCAAGTTCGTTTTTAAGCTGAGCAAGCTTGAACTGCTCTTTTTGAGCCACAGTTTCCTGATATGTTCGAAGGCCTCCGTCGATTCCTGCTGTTGGAATGATGAAGAGGTTTTCTACCTGTGTTGGCTGAATTACATCTTTGATTGTGCACTTGTCTGAAAGCACGTCTGAAAGTTCATACTGAAGACTTGGAAGGTTCATCCAGTCTGTTGTGTTCCCCTGAGGGTCGGCATCGATTAAGATTGTGCGTCCGATTTTAGCAAGTTCTACGGCTACAGAAACTGAAACAGAAGTTTTTCCGGTGCCACCTTTCTGAATGGCAAATGTGTAAGTTTTCATTTTTTATCCCACCTCAATGTTCTAAACTTTGTTTATACGTTATATACATTATAGACTATGTATTAGCAAATTGCAAGACAAAATAAACAAAGTATTACAAAAATATATACGAAAAATATACAAGGTATAAACAAGCTATAAACAAAAGTGTAATAAATGTATAAACAAAGTATATAAAAAAGTAATACGCAAAATCGTTAAAATTCAGCCTTTTAACGTGTATCTGTACGGAATATTTCATTCTGGAAACATTAAAATTTACAACTTTCTAACTTGTTACAGTGTATAGAAATACACTAGACAAAATTAACAAAGTAAATACAAACACTATGCAAAGAATAGACAAACAATATACAAATACTATGCAAAATAGACATTGTAAATACGAAAAAAGAAGAGGGGAGGGGATACCCTGATTTTTTGTCCTCTATGGAAAATTTGAATTGAAAACTGACTGTTGCCTTTTTGTGACCGAAATTTACCTTTTTTAATCTGAAATTTGACTTTTTTACCCTGTGTTTTGCATATCGGATTTTCTTTTTCTGCCCTATGCTTTGAATCATCAGGGAGCACAAATGCCGACAGTGTGAGAGACCTTATGTGGCTGGCGTTGCTAGTTTAGGTTTTCCTTTAACTTCAAATTTGGGCAGGCAGATTCGGTTAAACGCTTTCTGATAAGGAGCTGAAAGATTATGGTCATTACTGTTTCAAGCATCAAAGGCGGCGTAGGAAAGTCGTCTGTAGTTCTACTTCTGGCCAATAATCTTGCAGCCCGCGGGCGAAAAGTTCTGGTTATCGACACAGATCTGAACAACACTGTTACGGTCTATTACACGATGGGTATAGGCAGGATAGGTGAGATTTGTGAACGCCAGAACGTATCGCTCGCTTTTTCTCGTGGAAAAATTGATGAAAAGAACATAGTTCAGTCCAGACGTGGGAATGTTTATGTCGTTCCTTCAAGCCTCAAGCTTTTGGATCAGAGGTCAATGGAGAGCCTTGAAATAAAGAAAATTCTCCGTTCGGCAAAAGGCTTTGATGACATCCTTATCGATACATCTCCTACATGGGATAACATCGTGTCTGGAGCCCTTATGGCGGCTGACCTCATTTTAAGCCCTGTCGCTTTCACTGAATACAATTACAACATGTCGGTCTGCCTTTTATCAAAGATGCAGACTGTCATGCCGGACCAGGTGAAAAACCTCTACTTTCTTTTTAATCACTGGAGCGAGCAGTACTCAAAGTCACCGAGTTCACTTCAGAACTTAGTCCTTTCCATGTACCGGAAGGGGCTTGATAACCTTCTTACCGCGCATTTACCGGACACACGTTTTATGGACCGTTATACAAACCTGGACCAGATGTGCAGCGTGCGAAGCCTTTATAAAGGGTGTGCACGCCTTGCCTCCGGGGTAAATGATCTTGTGAATGACATATACGACCAGAACACCGTCGTGGAGGTATTTTGATGTTGAGAACGCTGAATATGGTTGCCGCGGGGAATGATGTTCCGATGGCGGACGGGCGGAAGAAGTTCAGCCGCATGATGCTTATAGAGGATATCGAAGAGCATCCTGATTTTAAGGCTTTGTACAAGATTGATGCCGGGGTTCTTGAGCGTATTGTTAAGTCCATGAAGGAGTCAGGTTTTGATGAAAGCCAGCCGGTTCATATCTGGCTTACGGAGGACGGACACAAATACCTGATAGACGGATACACACGGTATACAGCAAGCAGGAAAGCGGGCATTACATCTCTTCCTGTTTACGAGCATAACTTCAAGACTTTTGATGAGACATACAAATATGTCCTTGGGCTTCAGGTAAACAGACGGAATCTAGACGGGGACGAGCTTTTGAGGAATGTCGCGATTCTTTCAAAATGTGACTTTGTGAAGAAATCAAGCGGATACAAGGCAGATGTCATTGCAAAGAGCCTTGGGATTTCAAAGAGGACTGCAGAGCGGGCCATAAGCGTTGAAAAGAACGCTGACGAGGAGATGAGGCAGCAGATTGAGAACAAGGAGCTTACGCTAAGCCAGGCTTACACAAAGCTTCATTCCCAGAAG
>JAEEGF010769194.1_pt1 | contig 10125 bp, 10 predicted proteins | sample 9134171 | NCBI WGS metagenome assembly JAEEGF01 (sample SAMN16246542, study PRJNA631951) | gut metagenome | biome: gut microbiome; feature: rumen; material: AP-attached | host: Bos | place: Iran: Karaj | collected 2018-10 | reverse complement strand
ATCGGACAACGGCCGGACGCTGGAGGAATACGTCTTCCGGCTCGCTCTTCCGAACGGCCGCGTCTTTCCGGAGGGGTATCTGCGCGAGGACGTCGGCGGCGTCCGCTACTTCGCGTCGAACGGTTCGTACAACGAGCTCTTAACGATGGAGGAGGGAGACGCGGAGACGTTCTTCGGCGAACTGTCCGCCGCGTTCGCGGGCGGAACGATCGTGTTCGACGCGCCCCAGCCGCCGCCCGCGCGGCTCGATTTCGCGCTCTCCGCGGCGGAAGTCCTTGTGACCGTCGGAGACGGAACCGCCGAATCGGAGAAGCGGAACGCGGCTTTGGAGGAGCGGATCGGCGAATCGTACGCGTTCCGGAAGACGGTCCGCGTCGTGAACGAGACGCGGCCGGGGCGGATGATCGGCGCCGTGATCGGCGCGGAGGACGTCGTACTTCCGTACGATCCGGTCAGCATGGAGCCCGACGGGATCCGTCTGGAGCGGGCGTTTGGAAGCGGGGTGAGGGAACTTGCGGAAACGATCGAACGGATCCGGTACGGCGAACCGGACGGAGCGGACGGCGGAACGGATCGCCGCTTCCGTTCGGCAGAGAATGGGCGAAGAGCCTTCTCCGGTCTCCGATGAGCGCGTACGCGAACTGATCGCCGACGCGATCCTCGCGGAGCCTGCGTCTCTTTCGATACAGGAACGGCGGCTCCTTGCCGGAGAGGTCTTCTGTATGCTCCGGCGGGAGCTCGGCATCCTCGCGCCGTACGCGGAGGATCCGTCCGTCTCGGAGATCATGGTCAACGGAACGGAGGCGATCTTCATCGAGCGCAGCGGCGTTGTCGAACGGATCCCGATGCGGTTCCGGACGGCCGCGGAGGTCGAGGAGATCGCCCGCCGCCTCGCCGCGAAGGTCCACCGCGAGATCAACGAGCTCAATCCGATCCTCGACGCGCGGATGGAGGACGGCTCGCGCGTCCACTGCGTCTATAAGAACGTCGCGGTGGGCGGGCCGGCGCTGAACATCCGACGCTTTCCCGAACGCGCCGTCACCGCGGACGAGCTGATCGCGAACGGGACGGTGACGCGGGAAGCCGCGGACTTCCTCAAAAGCGCCGTCGAAGCCGGCCTGAACATCTTCGTCTCGGGCGGAACGAGTTCGGGTAAGACGACGCTCTTGAACGTCCTCTGCGGGTTCGTGCCGAAGCGCGAGCGCGTCGTCGTGATCGAGGACGCGTCGGAACTGCGCATCACCGGGCTCGAAAACGTCGTGCGGATGGAGATCCGCGAAGCCAACAGCAGCGGAAAGGGCGCGATCCGGATGGAGGATCTCATCCGCTCGAGCCTCCGGATGCGGCCCGACCGGATCATCGTCGGCGAGGTCCGGGGCGGGGAGGTCCGCGAGATGATCCAGGCGATGAACACGGGCCACGACGGCTCCCTCTCGACCGGCCACGGAAACTCCCCCGAGGGGATGCTCGCGCGGCTCGAGGGGATGTATCTGACGGCGACGCGCCTTCCGTTTGAGGCGATCCGCCGCCAGATCGCGGACGCGATCGACCTCATCGTCCATCTCGGACGCTTTCCGGACGGATCGAGGCGGGTGCTTGAAATCGTTGAAATTGCGGGAATCCTGAATGATGAATATGAAATTAATACGATCTTTCAATATAAACTTAATCAAAAGAGCCTTGCGGCGGCCGGAAACGGGATCCGCCGCGCCGGAAAGTTTGAGCGGCGCGGCCTCCGCCCCGGCGGAGGGATCGCTTTCGCGGAAGGAGAAGGTCGAGACGGCGCTGTTGACGTTGCTTGCCTTTCTCCTGATCGCTGAGCTCTTTTACCGGACGCCGCTCGCGTGCCTTGCCGGCGTACCGTTCATCCCCGCCGTCCGGAGGGCGTACGCGCGCCGCCGATCCGAACAGAGGCGGCGCGCCCTGCGGGACGGGTTCCGGGATTATCTCTACGCGGTCAGCTCCGCCGCGGCGGCGGGAAAGTCGCTACCCGCGGCGCTCGCGGACGCGGACCGCTCCGTTTCGCAGCTCTACCGGGAGGGAAGCCCCGTCCGTGCGTTCTCCTCCGGGATCGCGCGGGCGCTGGCGGACGGCGGGATCTCCGCGTCCGAAGCGTTGGTCGGGGCGGCTACGCCGTGCGGCGTCGCCGAGATCCGGACGTTCGCCGAGATCTGCCGTGTCACGGTCGAAACGGGCGGGGATCTCGCGCTCGCGCTCGGCAGGGCGGAGGCGCTCCTGTCCGCCCGGATGGAGACGGAACGGAAGATCGAATCGGGCTTCGCCGAGAAGAAACTGGAGCTCGGGATCCTCGTCGCGATGCCGCTTCTGATCCTCGCGTTCCTCCAGTTCTCCTCGGCGGACTATATGGCTATCCTGTATGAAGGAGCGGCGGGGCGGCTCGTGATGACGGCCGCCCTCGCCGCGATGATCGGTGCGGTGGTATGGACAAGAAGAATGATGCGGACAGATTTCAGCTGATCCGGCGCGTTCTTCCGGTCGTTCTGGCCTTTCTCGTCGGTGCGCTTCTGTCGGCGCGGACCGTCTCCCTCACGCTTCTCGAGCGTCCGGAGGAAACGGAGCGGGAGGAGAACCTGACGGTGACCGGCCGCTACGGAGACGTCTCGGAGACGCGCGAGATCGCGTTTACGGTCAATCCGCGCGCGGAGACCGGAGAGGAGATGCGCGCGCGCCTCGACGCGTTCCTCGCGTCGCTCCCGGAGCGGATCCGCGGCGGAAACCCGTCGCTCGACCGCGTCTATCTCGGGCTCGATCTCGTCCGCGAATGCGACGGGATCCGGGTGGAGTGGACGTCCGGACGCCCGGATATCCTCGATGCCGACGGAACGCTGTATCCGGAAGCGTACGGCGACGGGCCGGTGACGTTCCGGATCCGCGCGGACGCGGCACTCGGGGAGTGTACGGGAAGCGCCGAATTCCCGATCACGGCCGTCCGGCCGGAAAGCGACGCGGAAATGCGCGCGTACCTCTCGATGCGGCTCGAAAGCTGGGCCGACTGGATCGCGGGAGACCCCGCGGAGCGGGAGGTCATCCTCGGGACGGAGACGGCCGACGGGATCCTCCTCGACTGGAAGCGGAAGGGAACGTCGTACGCGGTCCCGTTCGCCCTGCTGGCGGCGGCCGTTCCCGTCTACCTTCGCGCGGAGCGGCGGATGCGGGAGAAGAAGCGCGAGGCGGAGACGCGGCGCGCCGTCGAACGCGCGTACCCGGGATTTCTCGACGAGCTCATCCTGTTCCTCAACGCGGGGCTCGTGTTCGAATCGGCCGTGTTCCGCATCGCGGACATGCATCCGGAAGGCGAGCGCCATCCGTTCTACGGCCGTCTGCGGCGGATCTGCCGCGACGCGACGGAGAAGAACGTTCCCGTCGCGTCCGGCTTCCGCGCGTTCGCGCACGAGACGCGCATCCCGTCGCTGCTCCGTTTCTCGGCCGTACTGGATGACGCGGTCCTCCGCGGCGTTTCCATCACGTCCAAACTCGAACTCGAATCGCTCCTGCTCCGGAACGGCGAGCTCCGCTCTGCAGAGGAAAAGGGGAAGAAGGCCGAGGCGAAGCTTGCCTTTCCGATGGCGCTCCTGCTCGGCGCGCTGCTGCTCGTGACGCTCGCGCCCGTCCTCCTCGAGATGAAGTAAGCGCGTTCCGCAAAAAACTTTCTTTCCGGTTTGTCTCTTGCGGCGAATTGCGGTATAATACGATTGGTAATCTGCTTTTTCATCCTGCCGGCGCGGGACCGTTCCCGGCCGCGGTGTCTGCCTGAGGAAGGAATACCATGAAAAAGAACACCGTGTTCGCCATTCTGTTATCGCTTCTGCTTTTGCTTACGGCCTGCACGCCTGCCGTCGTCCCGCCCGAACCCGAACCCGATCCGTCCTCGGTCGAGAGCCAGATCGCGCTCCTGAACGCGAACGCGGACGTCTGGACTGAAACGATCGCGGAGGCGGGTTCCCCCGTGTTCTGCGTGACCGATCTCGACCGGAACGGGCGCCTCGAGCTGATCACCTCTTACGTCGAGGGGACCGGCTATTTCTCCTATTCGTCGATGTTCGAAGTGGACGATATGTTCGAAACAGTCGAGCCCGTCGATATGACCCAGTTCGACGAGGAGAGCGAGCCGGATCTTCTGTTCTACGACAAATACCGCTGCTACGAGGAGGACGGCGTCTATTACTACATCTGCGAGGACATCGTCCGCAACGGATACGCGGAGGCCGTGTTCTACAAACAGTACCTCTTCCTGGCGGACGGAAAGGTCACCTCGGAAGTGATCGGCGCGATCGATGCCCGCGTCGACCGCGAACGCGACGAGGATGTCCTGAAGACGGCGTATTACGACGACGAAGGCCACAACATCACGCGGGAGGAATTCGCCGCGCTCGAACAATACTGGTTCCGCGCGGACGCGAAAAAGGAAGCGATCCGCTTCAATTGGATCAAATTCGAGGAGAGCGACGACTACACGGACGCCCTCCGGGAATCGTACGACGTCTTCGGGCCTGCCTACGGCTATACCGGGGACGACGATCTCTTCGAATACCCGTTCACGTTCTACGGGATGAAGGAGACCGTCCTCAGCGGATTGGGCGACGACGGTATGTTCGGCTTCGACTATGAGAGCGAGCTCTGCTATCACTGGACGTTCGTGACGGGCGAGACCGAGGAATGGGTATGGTCCGCGGAAGAGGAGGGCGCGGTCTGCTGGCTCGAATTCGACCCGGACGGGACCGCCTCGTTCTCGTATACCCAGAACGGCGAGACGACGCGCTTCGACGATATGGAGGTCAGCGTCGACTATGTTCCGCTCTTCGACGGATGCCCGAACGAGGACTGGTCCGTGGTGTTCCGCGGAGACGAAACGAACGAATTCGCCGCGTCGACGTATGACGGCCACCTCACCGTGCTCTGGTACCAGGGCCCCTACGGCGACGAGGAATACCCGGCCCTCTGCGCGATGATCTTCCAACGGTAACGAAGCGCCTGCCCCGGCAGGCCGTTAACCATAAAAACACCACATCGATCACACAAAAGAAAGGGAGAACAAAATGGGACTTTTCGATGCGAAATACTGCAGCATCTGCGCTGCGAAGATCGGCCTCCTCGGCGGCAGAAAACTCAACGACGGCATCCTCTGCAAGGACTGCGCGAAGAAGCTGTCGCCCCTGTTCAGCGAGCGCAGAAGCTCGACGGTCGACCAGATCCGCGAACAGCTCGAATACCGCGAGGCGAACAAGGCCTCCGTCGCCGCGTTCAAGCCGTCGAAGCTCTTTGAACTGAACCGCTATCTCTTCGTCGACGAAGAGGCCGGAACGTTCCTCGTCAACTACCGCAAGGCCTACGAGAACGACAACCCCGACGTCATCAAACTCTCCCAGATCACCGCGCTCGAGCCGCGCTTCAAGGAAACGAAGAGCGAAGTGAAGGACAAGGACGCCGAAGGGAAAGAGGTCAGCTTCACGCCGCCCCACTACGAGACGGAGTATGAGATCGATCTCGACGTGTCGATCGATTCGCCGTGGTTCGATTCCGTCAGCCTTGAGATCGCGGACGACATCGTCGTGGCGACCGTGGGCGATGAGCCGGCCGAGCCGTTCTCGTCCGAGGAATACCGCAACGCGTACGTCCTGGTCCAGGAAGTCCAGAACGCGCTCCTCCCGCCCGAAAAGCGGAAACCGGTCGACGTGCCGCCCGTCATCTACAAGCCCGGCGAATACACCGTGAGCGGAACGGCCGGCGCCGGCACCGGCGCGATCCCGAACGCGACCGCGATCCGTAGCTTCTACTACGCGCACGACGGCGCCGGAAACAGCTATTCCTACGACATCGACGCGATGCAGACGCCCCCGGTGTTCGCCTATACCGCCGCGGGCTACAAGGACTACGGAAGGATGACGAACGTCACGAACGAGCTCCTTCTTTCGCGGCTGAAGAATCTGTGCGACAAGTACAAGATCGAACAGTGGGCCGGCTTCTCGCGCACCGCGCAGAGCGCTGTCGAGTCCTCCGGCTTTACGCTGACGATGCGGTTCGCGGACGGCGCGAATCTGTACGCCCGCGGGACGAACGCGTTCCCGGAGGGCTACGGCGACTTCGTGCGCGAACTCGACACGCTCTTCCAGCCGCTCGTCACGAAGGTCGTCTCGGAGGCGAAGGTCCGCAACGTCAGCGGCAGCCTGAACACCGTGATGGCGACGTTCCGCCAGCAGGGCGCTTCCGGCGCCGATTCGTACGAGGCGCTGATCTTCGCGGAAGGCATGCGCTCCACAAACTTCGACGTGACGATCCGCTCCGAGAGCGGCGAGTTCATCGAACGCGGCGTCTACCGCTACTGCGCGTCGCTTCCGAACACGGCGATCCGCCTCGGCGAATTCCGGAACCTCATCGAAAAGTACGATCTCGTCAAGTGGAACGGCTGGGACCAGACCGCGCCGAACTACACGAACTGCGAACACTTCCAGCTCGACCTCGGATTCGAGGAGGGCGCGATCTCCGCGCGCGGCACGCTCCATCCCGAACACTACGCGGAATTCCGCGCCGAGTTCCTGCGCACGCTCGTCTCCGTCATCCGGAACGCGAAGATCAACAACGGCCTCCGCGAGCTCTGATCCCGCGCTGACGACCGATCCCGAACGGGCCCTCCGGGGCCCGTTTTTTTCGTGCGTCCGGAACTGGAAAACGGAGGGAGCGCGCGGAAATCGCGGTTGACCGGCGGCGGAAAGTCTGTTACAATAGCACTGTCAAATAAATACATCAATAATATATAATGGAAACGGAGAATGAAACATGGAAACTCTCAAACGCATCCGCCGGAAGGCCGGAATGGAAATGGTCCAGGTCGCGATCCTGATCGCGCTCGCGATCGCGCTCGGCCTGATCTTCCGCACCCAGATCACCTCCTTCGTGAACAGCGTCTTCTCGAATCTGTCGCGGACGGGAGTATGACCGTTGCGCGTCCGGAGAAAGCGGGGAGGCTCCCTCGTCGAAAGCGCGCTGATCTGGCCTCTGATCGTTCTGATCGCGAGCCTGATGCTCTCGTTCGGCCTCGAGGAGTTCGCGCACGTCCGCGACGAAACGTCCGCCCACGATACGGCCCGACGCGAAAGGGCGTTTCCTATGCCCGAAGCGGTTCTGTCATTGTCTTCGTTGCTCTCCTGGTCGGGAGCCTCGTCTTCGGATGCCTCGGAATAGCCGAAGCGTCCTCGTATCTCGCCGCGGAGAGCTACTTTGGCGACGTCGCGCGGATCGCGGAGCTGTCGCTTCTCGGCCGTTACCAGAAGGACCTCTTCGCGCGCTACGGGATCTACGGCCTTTCCGAGACGCCGGAAACGTATGAGGAGCGCCTGCGGACGGCGATGAACGGATCGTTCGTCAAGCTCGCGGGGGCCGACCGGATGCACATTTCCCTCGGCGACGTGACGTTCGACGGGACGGACTACGCGCTTTCCAGGACCGATCTCGTCCGGCGGAACGTCCTCGCGAAGGTCAGAGCCGACCTCCCGTACACGGTGATCGGGGAGGCGGATCTGTTCGGCGGGAAGGAAGACGACGCGCCGTTCGACCGGGAGGAGGCGGAGGGAACGTTCCGGACCTTGCGGAACCGCGGCGTGATCGGATCGCTTCCGTCCCGCCTCGCGGATACGCCCGGCCTATCGCTCGACGCGCTGTCCGAATGGGATCCCGCCTCGCTGATCCGGAACGCGGGTTCCGAGGCGCTCGTCAACCTTTATATCCGCAGCTGCTTCGCCACATACCGGTCGCCGAACCCGCCTGAGGTCTCGTTTTTCCGGAACGAGATCGAGTACATCCTCGCGGGAAAGACGGGCGACCGGGAGAACCTGAACGCGGTGAAGGTGTATCTGGCGGCGCTCCGCACGCCGCTGAACGCCGCGTACCTGTACGCGAGCCCGCTCCGCCTTGAGGAGGCCGCCGCGCTCGCGGCGGCGATCTCGGGACCGGCGGCTGTCTGGACGACCCAGGCGATCCTCGCGCTGTGGAATCTGGCGGAGACGGCGTGCGACGTCGTCCTTCTGCTCCGCGGGGAGCGGATCCCCCTCGTCAAGACGGACGAAACGTGGAACCTGTCGGTCGGAAAACTGGCCGAACGGTTTCTGTCGGGCGACCCCGACGACGCCGCCGCGTCCGACGAATCGCTCGCGGCGAAGGCGGAGGAGGGGCTCTCCTACGGCGACTATCTGACGCTCCTGCTCTTTTTCGAAAACGCGGAGACGAAGATGCTCCGGATGATGGACGTGATCCAGCTCAACCTCATCATGACCTCCCAGTCGACGTTCTCGTTCGCGCGGACGTACGCGGGGTTCGCGGTCGAGGCCGGATGGACCCAGACGCGCCGTTCGCTCCTGCCGCTGTCTCTCAGGGGCCGCGTGTACCGGAACGAAAGGGGATACTTCGATGCGCCGTAGCGGGAGGCGGAGAAGGCGCGGCTCCCAGTTCGTCGAGGCGGCGCTTACGCTGCCGCTTCTCGTTCTTTCCCTCGCGCTCCTCCTGTTCCTCGTCCGGCTCGACCGGATCCAGGAATCGAAGATGTTCGACCTCGCGGCGGAGACCGAGCGCGCGATGCTGCCGAACACGGTCTCCTATACCGTTTCGGTCCCGCTCTCCGCGTTCGGGCGGCAACTCCGTTTCCGGGAGGTCCTTCTGGCCCGCCCGTTCATCGGGGAGGAGCCGGTCGACGGACCGCTCGGCGGAGAGGCGCTCGAGGAGGACGGGACCGCCGTCTGGGTCTTTCCGCGGCGCGGCGAGCGCTACCACAAAAAAGAATGCCGCATCGTGACGGTCTACCCGTTCGAGCGGATCCTGACGGCTTCGCTGAAGCGGATCTATGAGCCCTGTTCCAACTGCCGCCCCGGCGGGCTGACGATCGGAACGCCGGTCTACGTCTTCGCGACCGGAGACGTCTACCACAGACAGAGCTGCGCCAGCGTGACGCGCTACGTCGTTCCGATGGCGGAGGAACAGGCTTACGGGAAAGGATATACGCCATGCAGCTACTGTATACGGAACGGAACGGAACACTGACCGCGTACCGGGAGACGCGCCGGGAACGCCTCTCCTCCCACGAGGAGGTCCGGCTCCGCCTCAACGTTTCGGCGGCGGTCCTTCCCGTGACGGTCACGGAAACGGACGGGATCATCCGCATCGCGTTCGACGCGGAGGAGACGGAGCCGCTCGCGGAGTGGTTCCGACGGAACCGCGGCCGATGGGACTGCCAGGGCGACGTCCTCCTCGGGATCGCGGCGCGGATCGCGGAGGGGATCCTTGACGCGGAAAATCATTTCCTCCCGCCCGATCTCTTCACGGCGACGCCGGACGGCGTGCGGATCCGTCCGTCGGACGAGGCGCTCTTTCTCGTGCCGGATCCGGGGAGGAGGGAGGGCACCGTGCCGGACGCGGACGGGGCGGGCCGGTTCCGGTGCGAGCTGGCCGCGCTTCTCGACGAACTCGGGCGCGGCCTCGGCGACACGGTCTGGAACGCGTATCGCGAGCGGCTCCTCGCGGATCTTCGCGGCGGGAAGGGAGGCCTTCTGTCCGTCGCGCGCCTTCTCGAGAAGGCGCGCGGAGAACTCTACCGGCCGCTTCCGGAGATCCCCGGCTGACGCGTGGAAACAGCCGGAAGCGCAAACGAAAAACCCGCTCCGGTGGGAGCGGGTCGTTGAATTCTTTCCGGGTTACGCTTCTTCAGCGGGGGCCGTGTTCTCTCTGCGAGCTCTGCGTTCCGCCTTTCTCTTGTCACGGCATTCCTTGCAGCGCTTCGGTTCGTTCTCGAATCCTTTTTCCTTGTAGAATTCCTGTTCGCCGACGGTGAAAACAAATTCTTTTCCACAGTCCTGACATACGAGTGTCTTGTCTTCCATTAATCTTTTTCCTCCAATACAGATGCGGTAATTCAGATGGCATAGCATCTATGCATCACAGTATATTCCGAATTGTCGAGCATTTCAATCTTTTTCTTTTTGAATTGTCAAACTTTTTTGACAAATGACGGGCTCTTGCAATTCCGACGCGAATCCGTCATAATCGGAAACGGGTCCGCGCACGTTCCGCGGAACCCGGAAAGGGACTGTAAAATGGCCGAAACCGTCATCCGGAACGACA
>JAEEGF010277492.1_pt1 | contig 10125 bp, 15 predicted proteins | sample 9134171 | NCBI WGS metagenome assembly JAEEGF01 (sample SAMN16246542, study PRJNA631951) | gut metagenome | biome: gut microbiome; feature: rumen; material: AP-attached | host: Bos | place: Iran: Karaj | collected 2018-10 | reverse complement strand
CACCATGCCGGAAGCTCCCGCGCGGCAGGCTATCTCATTCGCGGCCTTCAGCGCGCCTTCATCCGGGTGCGCGGCAACGGCCTTCAGCAGAGTTTCAAACGCGAATGAAAGGAGCCCGTCCCCCGCGAGAACGGCCATTGCTTCACCGAACACCTTGTGATTGGAAGGGCGGCCGCGGCGCATATCGTCGTCATCCATGCAGGGAAGATCGTCATGGATCAAAGAATAGGTGTGTATCATTTCGAGCGCGCATGCAAAGGGCAGGGCGCGGGAAACTTCACCTCCGAGCATCTCGCACACGGCAAGCATCAGGCACGGGCGGAGCCTCTTCCCGCCGGCTTCGAGGCTGTAAAACATCGCCCTGCGGAGCTCGGGATAGATCGACGCCGCTTCGGTATTCTCGATCCGGTCAAGCTCTTCCTCGACCAAGCCCCTCATGCGCTCCATGAGCGCTTTGTATTCGGCGTGATCCATCAGAAGGGCGCCTCCTCGTCGTTTGTATCCGCATCGCCGGAGGGCTCTTCCGCGGCGCCTGAGAGCAGCACGAGCTTTGCCTCATAGCTTTTCAGCAGCTTCTCGCAGTGCTTGGCAAGCGCCGCGCCCTCTTCATAGAGCTGCATGAGCTCATCGAGTGGGACGGAAGCCGCATCCATGCGGTCGATTATGGCTTCAAGCCTTTCAAAGGCTTCCTCGTATTTCATTTCCTCAACGTTATTCATTATCGTTCTCCCTTTCGACCTTTGTAACGGTCGCCTCGGCACGCCCGCCGTTCATTATGACGCCTATCCTTTGGCCGCTCGCCATACTTGAAACGCCGCTCAGTATGCGGCCCTTTTCATCCGTCACTATGGAGTAACCCCGGCGAAGCACCTCTTTGGGGCCTATCGCCCGGAGCCTTTCCGCCGATACGGAAAGCTTTGCTTCCTTTTCCGCAAGTGCGTTCTTCACGCCGTTGTCAAGCGCGGATCTTCTTGCCTCAAGCCTTTCGTAAAGCATCGTGACCGCATGACGCGGGTTTGCCATGGCTGAGGATGAAGCCGCGCTCTGCAGGCGGGAACGCGCCTCTGAAAGGCGGTCCGCAACGAGCCTTTCAAGGGTCTCCTTATCGTAACGCACCTCGTCGCGAAGCTCCGCCCCTATCGGGCAGCACAGCTCCGCGGCGGCGGAAGGAGTAGGCGCGCGAAGATCCGCGGCAAAATCGGCTATCGTAAAATCCGTTTCATGCCCCACTGCGCTTACGACGGGTATAGGCGAGGAAGCTATCGCACGGGCTACCCGCTCGTCATTGAAGCAATAGAGATCCTCATAACTGCCGCCGCCCCTGCCGACTATCATAACGTCGCATTCACCGCTGGCGGCAAGCCTGTTTACGGCGGCCGCGATCTCTTCGGGAGCTCCCGGCCCCTGCACAGTGCAGGGAGCGAAAACTACCTTCATTTCCGGAAATCTGCGGCCGATCACGTTCAGCATATCATGCAGTGCGGCGCCCGTCCTGCTCGTCGCTATGCCGATTGCCCGCGGAAGCCGCGGGAGCGGGCGCGCATTTGCGAATACGCCCTCGGCTTCGAGCCTTTCCTTGAGCATGAGAAAGCGGATATAGAGCTCACCCTGACCGAAGGAGCGCATCGAATTGACGTAAAATTGAAACTTTCCGTCCCGCGGGAATATCGAAGCGTTCCCCTGCACCACTACCTGCATGCCGTCCTTGGGCTCGATCCTGAGGCTTGCGGCATTGGAGCGGAACATAACGCAGGAAACGGAGGAGCTTTCATCCTTCAAAGTAAAATAGAGATGCCCGGAGCAGTGACGCTTAAAGCCGCTTATCTCACCGGACACCTTCAGGCTGCGAAGACGCAGATCGTTTTTGAGCACGCGGTCAGCGTACTCATTCAGCATTGTTACTGTATAGATGTTTTCCGCGGCCATGGAATCAGTTCTCTTCCGAGCCCGCGATATTGCCGAGCACCCCGTTTATATAGCGGGGAGAATCGGCTCCGCCGTACTTCGTGGCGATTCTGACGGCTTCGTTGATAATGACCTTCTGAGGGGCTTTCTTATCGAAAAGAAGCTCAAAGACCGCGACGCGAAGAACGGAAATATCGACCTTGGGCATACGATCGAGCGACCAGCCCTTCGCCGCGGAGGCGATGATCCGATCTATCTCTTCCCTGTTCTGCTCTATACCGTCGATAATTCCGTTCGCAAAATCAATATCCTCAGCGGAAGGCTCCCCCTCTATGCCGGATATTTCGGAAACGGTCGCGTAAGTATCATCGCCGCCGAAAAGCTTTTCAAAGGCCATTTTGACGGCTATCTCTCTTGCTGTTTTTCTGCTCATTGCAATACTGTCTTTCGTTTAGTTGACCCTTGCCGCGGTCACGGGCGAATAGGTGTTTACCACCATGAAGGCCACCTTCTCGACTTTTACGCCGGCATAGGTCTCGATATACTCCTTGAGCTCCTTGCGAACGGTATCGCAAAGCTCGGGAATGTTGGTATCGGCAAGCACTATGGCCTTTAAGGTGAGGCTCACGGAGCTGTCGGGCGCGACTTCGACCTTGCTGGTGCATTCGCGGATGCGGCTGTTCGACTTGACGTATTTCTGCGCCATGCTGTCAATGGAGGCGGCGCTTATGTAGGCGACGCCGTTTTCATCGGATCTGAGCAGCGAGGCGTTGTTCGAAGGCTCCTTCTCCTTGGGCTTGCCGCCGGTGAAGAGGAGCTTTATGCCGACAAGCGCCAATACCGCCGCGCCGACAGCTATGCCAATGCGCAGATAAACGGAGGACTTGTTGGGATCCGCCGCGTCATTCATTACCCTTGTGACTTCCCCCATGGGAACGACGCCGATCATCACGAGGATGACGAACACCATTGCCGCAATGAATATCAGGAGCAGCAGGCCGAGCAGTATTTTGTCAATAAGACGAGGTTTCATATGTTACCCCTTTCCTGAATATGCCTGTGTTATTTTACCCTGGCCTCGATCTCGGGCTTTTCCTTCTTCTTATCGACCCTCTCGGGCTCTTCGAAGGTGACGCTCTGAACGACGATGTTGACTTCTACGACGCGAAGCGCGGTCATGGTTTCGATAGCGTTCTTGACTTCCTTCTGAACGGCGGCGCAGACGTCCTGGATGCGATAGCCGTATTTGACGTTGATGCTGAGATCGACTGCGGCTTCCTCCTGGCCGACTTCAACGTGAACGCCCTTGGTGAGATTCTTCTTGCTGAATATGCCGGAAATACCCTCTATAACGGTGCCCGCAAGGCCCGAAACGCCATCCACTTCGGAAGCGGCAAGGCCTGCAATGGTTGCAACTACATCGGGTGCGAAAACGACCTTCCCGTTTTCGGTGACGCTTATATCGGTTACGACTGAAGTATCAAGTTCCATTTGGATAACCTCCTAAACATTGATAATCAATTATAACAAATCCTCAAGCGTTTGTAAAGCATAAATAAGCCTCCGCATCCAATTATCCTGCCGCCGGAGATATCTTAACGGCGGACGCGGGCAGCCCCGTTTCTCCCATCACTATATCGAGTATGCGGGCGACTTCCTCATCGGTAAGCGTCTTGCCGTCTATGACGACGTTCACCGCATCGCCCTGATAGGTCGCCGCCGCGTCAAGAAAGCCCTTGCCCCTTATCCTGCTTTCGATGGTGAATTCCTTTTCCATTCGCGAGACGAGATCGAGAAGGCGCTGCTGAGCATCCTCAAGGGCGTCCTCATCGGTGCTTTCGGAATTGATTATGGATCTTAGATACTCGATCTCCTGTGCGCGGACGCGGCTCCTTTCGGTGCGGAAGGAGTTGAAATAATCGCCATAGACGTTTACCATGGTCTCCCTCGCGTTCTCGGTCGGGCCCGGGCTTTCGGCTTTAAGCTCCGCATCGTCCGTCAGCTTCAGATCGAGCCAAACCGCGCCGCACAGGAGCAGAAGCGCCGCCGCCAAAAGTAAAATGAGCTTTCTGTTTCGTTTTGTTTTTTCCATTTTGAACCTCCATGTTTTTATTGCATTGGAAAAACGCATATCTCCGCGGGATTGAGCCCCAGAAGAGTCATTACGGCGTTTCGCACGCGCTCGTTGATCTCCGGCTTCCCCGCACCTTCGCAGACTATTATCGCGCCTCTGACAGGATCGTTTCGGCTCTCGCCTTCTTCATCTGCGAACGCGCCCAAAAGCGGGTTTTGGGAAGTGCCGGCCTGCTCCGTAAGGGGCTTGAAGGTCAGCATAACGCGGACTTTTCCGACTCCCGATATGTGTGAAAGGATCGCCTCGAGCCTCGTTTCCAAAGTCGTTTCGGGCGCGGAGACGGCGGTTTCGTCTTTCTCATCCGACCTGTCGCTTTTACCGCTCAAGAAGCCGCCGCTCATTATGAATATTACCAGCGCGGTCAATATGAGCCCCGCATAGACGGCAAACGCAAGTTTTTTGTTTCCGGCGAGCTTTTCGGTAAAGGCTCCCAATACGGATTCATTCTTCATAGGCTTTTAATAAACTCCAAGAGCGGTTCGAGCGCCGCGGCCGCTATTGCGGCGTTCATGAGCGCGCGGGCTGTTTTGGAAGCGCCGCCTTCCGGCAGCAAAGCGGAAATGACGCCGACCAGCGCGGAACACAAAGCTATCCTTATAACGTAAGCGCCGAATGCTACCATAATCCCGCAGTCATACCTCCCGCCGCAATGAATACCGCGACCACCGCCGCGAACATGCTTGCCGCGGCAGCCGCGCACGCAAGCAGGTTTTTGATCGCTTCCGCCATATCCGAATAAAGGCGGACTATCCGCATATCGGCAAAAGCCCCCGAAAAAGCGGCCGCTGCTCTGAATATTACAAGGGCGGAAACGAGAGCGAATATCGGCGCGGCCATTACGGAAACTATCAAAAGCGCCGCAGCGGCGCCTATACCGTTTTTGACGAGCAGCGCGCACCCCATTATGCTTTCGGCCGTGCCGCTCACCATACTGCCGACGATCGGCACCATCCTGCCCAACGCATATCGCGCGGTGCGGATGGCGACTCCGTCCTTCAAGCCCATCGTCATTCCCCGGACAGCCGTAACGCCGGCGAACACCGCGGACATTATCCCGAGCAAGCTTCTTACCGCGGTACCCGCAAGCTTTACAAATCCGGAGAGGCGGCCTTCGCCCGAGATGCAGTTCGCCGCGGCAAGCACTCCGCAGACTGCGGAGACTGGCAGCGCGAAGCTTTCTATGGATCCGAGCACAGTACCCGAAAGGAATACCATAAGCGGCTTCATGACTCCGGCCGACGCCGGCGACCCCATTGCCGCGAGCATCCCGCTTATTACGGGAACGGAGTATTCCGTGAGCTTTTCCGCCCGTTTCACCGCGGCATAAGTCCTTCCGCAAAGCGCGGAAAACGCCCCCACGGAAAGCGCCGCTGCCGTCAGGCATAGCGCAAGCCCGAGCACGGGCTTTATGCCGTCGTCCGGTATCAGCGCGGGCAGAGCAGTCACCGCGGCCGCCGCGGCAAGCGCCGCGAACACCCCGAGCGAAGCCTTCAATTCCTTTCGCGCTATTGCCCTCAGCGTATCGAAGAGTCCTGCGGGCTCTTCCGTTTTTCCTTCCGCCAGAGCCAACAGGAGCTCATCCGCCCCCGCAAAACCGGAAGCCGATAAGAACCCTTCCTCACGAAAGAAACTATCCCATCCTTCAAGATCAAGAAGACCTATCTGCCTTATGAGCTCGGGAGTGAGCTCGTCTTCTTCCGCCTCCTCCGCATTGCAGAACGCGGGAAATAACGCAAGCATAAGAGCTGACAGAGCGGCAGCCGCATATCCTATGAGCCTAAACATTCTGTTACGATCTCTTTCAGCGTGTTCATAAGCGAAGTTATCTGCGGGACAGCGGCGGCTATTACCGCAATACGCCCGCAGAGCGTTACCTTTCGCGCCAAGCCCTGCTCGCCCGAATCGGAGCAGATCTCGGAGGCCATCTGTGCTGTGAACGCTATGCCCGTCACCTTGAATATGAATGCGGAAAGCCCATTCGAGATCCCATACGAGCGAACCGCTTCGTCAAGCGCCGCCATAATGCCGGTCAAGCTCGCGGCGGCGTAGCCCAACAGGATCACGCCTCCCGCTGCCGCGGCCTGAAGCCCCAGCTTCGGATCGGCGGCCCTCACAGCGGATACCGCCGCCGCCGTAATGACAGCGGCTCCCGAAAGCTTGATAATATCCATCAGAGCCCGAACACGCTTCTGATGCTTTGGAAAAGCGAAGCAATAAGGCCTGCGACCATCGAAATGACAATAACGAGACCCGCAAGCGCGGTGAGCATGGCTATATCATCCCGCCCCGCCTGTTTCAACAACTGGCAGGCGATCGCGACCACTATGCCGATCCCGGCAATTTTGAATACCGTTTCGATCCCCATAAGCACCTCTTGCGTCATAGAATGAGTATTGCCGCCGCAGCGCCCGCCATTACCGAAAGCCTTGCTTCAAGCCGGGCCCTCGGTGCAAGCACGTTTTTTTCGCGGTCAAGCAGTTCATTAAGGCGTTCTTCCGCCGATCCTATCAGCTTGCTCTGTTCATCCCAGGAGGCTCCGCGCATTGAAACCAGAGCTTCGTCAAGCATTTCCCCCGCTTCGCCGCATATCTCGGAAAACCTCTTCTTTTCAACGGTTTTCGCGTCTTCCGCATGGAAAGCTCCCGTTATCTCATCCACTATATCCGGCAGGGGCTTCCTTTCGTTCAGGACGCCCTTGCGCACAGCGGAAAGATATTTTATCGCAGTTTCGCAGTCGTTTATTCGCTTTTCGGAGGCCCTTCTTCGCACCCTGCCGTACAGCGCTCCCGCCGCGAGCAGAAGCATGGAGGCCGCCGCCCTTGCCGCCGTCATAGCTTTACCGGGTTGATGCGGAGCAGGTTCCCGCGCCTTGAAAGCAGCAGTATGCGCTTGAATACTCCGGAGCCGAGCACGGGCTTCAAAGCCTCGCGGGTAACAAGATCTTCCGCATCGGCCGCATGAGCCGTCGCTATTACGGCGGCCCCGCATCGGGAAGCCTCCGCCAGGGCTTCAGCATCGGCCTTGCCGCCTATCTCATCCGTTATTATGAGCTCGGGGCTCATTGTGCGGATGAATATCCTTATCGCTTCCGCCTTTGGGGCGAGCTCCATTACGTCAGTACGCGGCCCAAGAAGGAAGGCCGGCGCGCCGTCTATGCAGCCGGCAAGTTCGCCGCGCTCATCCGCAACGGCGACCTTTACGGGGGCGGCGCCTATCCCGCAGGAAAAGCATCTTGCCGCGTCACGAAGAAGAGTGGTCTTGCCTCCGCCGGGCGGGGCAGCAATAAGCGCCGAAACCGGACGGCCGTTTTCGGTGAGGAAGCGCATCAGTTCCTCCGCGCAGCCGACGGCCTCACGCGATACGCGCAGACAGAAGCAGGAAGGCTCCGTCATGCCAATTATGCGCCCATCAGCGATCACAGGCCTTCCCACGACGCCAACACGGACTCCTCCCGGATATGCGATAAAGCCCTGCTTAAGCTCTTCCTCATGGGCATAGACCGAATGGCGGCACAGCCTGTCGGTAAGCTCCTTGGCCTCCTTCGAAGTGAACGGAGCGGCCTCAACTATCGCATCGCGGTCCGAAAAGACCACCTGCGGCGCGCGCCCCACGCGAAGCCTTATTTCCTCCGCTCCCGCAATATCGGCAACGGCCTCCATCGCATCGGATATGCGTTTCGGCAAAAGCCCCATCAGGACTTCAAGCGAGGATCTTATCGGGTTTCCCATTCGGCCGCAGCACCTTTCCAATGAATTTGCTAAATGCTATGAGCCTTTTTATTTTGTTATGACGGACTCGGGACGGGCTTTGCCAACAGCCTTTTTTTCGGCAAAGAACGACGCCGACGAAGAAGTGAGCATTATTAATATAAGGCTTGAAACGGCGAATACCGTCTCATTTTCGGAAAGGACGAATTCAGCCTCGCCGCTTCCGGCAAGGGACACGAAAAGCCCCGTGAGCGAAGCGAACACGGGTGCGAAGGAGCATACGCATACTCCCTCCTCGATCCCCCAAATAACCGATACGGCCGCCGGGATCAGCGCAGCGGCGTAAATGAGCGCTTCGTTTCCCGTCTTCAATACGAATAAAAGCGGAGCGCCGAGCGCGGTCGATACAGCGAAAATGCCTATCAGTTTTCGCATATCCGTTCTTTTGTTTATAAGCAGGGCGATCGCGGCGGCCAACGGGACCGCGCAGGCTGCCGAAACTTCCGACTCCCAGCCGAAGCAAAGCGTCCTCGGTGAAAGGAACAGCGCCGAAAGCGGGATGAAAACAGCCGTGCGGCGGCTTACGCCGAGCCTTTTCAGCGCTTCATCCCCGAACCCCGCAAGCGTAAAAACGGTCAATACAAATGAAATCAGCGTGCTTATGAGCATACAAAAACCCCCGAAACCTTTTTGGGTATTATTCGGGGGTCTGCCTTCGGTTATTCGGTTTTGATCATTTCAAGGTAAGGAACGCCGCCATGGAGCCCGTGCCCTTGCCGTCCCTCCTGTAAGAGAAGAAAAGCTCCTTTTCCTCAAACGTGCACAGATCCATTACGGATATGTTTTCAAGCGGAACGCCTCCGTCCAGAAGCTGTATCACGGCCGCGGCGCGGAGCGAAACGTAACCCTTATCGGGCTTTTCATCGCGGAGCGTGTAAATATCCGGGCAGTTGAATTCTGCGGCAAAGCTCACGGCGAGTTCCTTTTCGACCTCAAAGCAGTTTTCGCAGATGCATGGCCCTATGGCGCATAATACTTCCTTCGGATCGGAGCCGAATTCAGACTCCATCTTTTCAAGAAGCCTCTGCCCCACCCTTTTGAACATGCCCTTCCAGCCCGCGTGAGCAAGGCCGATGCAGTTTCTCCGTTTATCGTAAATGAAGAAGGCGCTGCAGTCTGCATGGCAGGTCATAAGGGTCACTTCGGGATCGTCCGTCACGAGCCCATCCGAAAAATCGAGCAGCTCGCGGGTCAATCCCCGACCCGCATGGCTCCCGTCGAGCCGGAGTATCCTATCCCCGTGCTCATGGCGAACGAGAGCGAGCTTCCCGTAATCGAGGCCGAACGCTTCAGCAAGGCGCCTGTAATTGGCGAGTATGTTTTCCATAGGCTCATCGCGCGTGGTGCCGAGATTGAGCGTATCGAAGGGAGGGCGGCTCACTCCGCCGATCCTTGTTGAAAACCCGTGGCTTATGCCGGCCTCTTTCATGAGCAGATCGGAAACGACTATCCGCACCCCGTTTCTTTCTTCAAAGTGCAAGCGCTTATCGACCGCCGCAAGAAGCTCCGCCTTACTGTTTGGATTCCTGTTCATCGAGCAGCGATTTAAGCTCCTCCATGAAGGAGCTCACGTCCTTAAAGGAGCGATAAACGGAGGCGAACCTGACGTATGCGACCTCGTCAAGCTCCTTGAGCTTTTCCATAACGAGCTCGCCTATTTTGATGGTGGTCACCTCCTGCTCGAGGGAATTGTTGATGTCGCGCACAACGTCATCCACAAGCTCGTCCATGGCGGCGGCGGAAACGGGGCGCTTTTCACAGGATTTACGCACTCCGCGAAGTATTTTGGTGGAATCGAAGGGTTCCCTCGTCCCGTCGCGCTTTACGACGATTATGGGCATTTCCTCCACCTTTTCATAGGTCGTGAACCTGCGGCCGCAGTTCATACATTCGCGGCGGCGCCTTATGGCCGTCCCATCCTCCGTCGGCCTCGAATCGACAACGCGGCTTTCGGTACACTGGCAATATCTGCACCTCATAAGCTGACCTCCGGGCTGTGCCCGGTTATCCTTTCATAGTATCCGTTTTTTATTATATCACTTTCCTTTTGATTTTTCCACAACTAATTCAAAGTCTCTGCGCGGACGAGTATAACGTCGTCGCCTATCTTCTCGATCCGGCAGTACGGGATCACGATCTCATCGCTCCCGCGGAAAAGGCCCCAGAATCTTGCGGGGCCGGGAACGACTATCGCGCATACCGCGCCCGTGCAGTCGTCAAATTCCAGATCGCATGCAAAGCCCAGCCTTGCGCCGTCGCAGATGTTTATTATCTCCTTGCGTTTAAGATCGGTAAAGGTCGTATTCGCCATAAAAACCC
>JAEEGF010900961.1_pt1 | contig 10127 bp, 7 predicted proteins | sample 9134171 | NCBI WGS metagenome assembly JAEEGF01 (sample SAMN16246542, study PRJNA631951) | gut metagenome | biome: gut microbiome; feature: rumen; material: AP-attached | host: Bos | place: Iran: Karaj | collected 2018-10 | reverse complement strand
ATGCTGAAAAAACTCCATGTCTCACAGATCGCCATCGCCTATCAGCATGATGTAGGTGGGTACTATGAGTTTACTATCTGCAAAGATAATGTAAACTTTGTAGAAAAACGAAATGATTCAAAATAAAAAATCCAGCATTTCAGTGTTTCGAAAGAAACATTAAACTGTGTACCAACAAATGTTGTGCACGGCTATGCTCTTATAACAACTGAAAACTGAGATTCTGAGATGCATATTTATGCGTTCTAGTATAAAAGAAAGCGTATATATATGCATTATTCGCCCAACATTATTAACCGTCTTCTTAGGTGCAAATTCAAGGTTTCTAGTGAGGAAAATTTTACACCCTCGTTAGGGAAGAAAAATTCCAAAGTGAGGCATTTGTCGTTACTGCACCTATAGCTTCTTGCGAAAGATGTATATTTATGCATCTCAGAATCTCAGTTTTCAGTTGTTGTAGGAGCACAGTGCATCACCAGATAAAAAAACAGAGCGCATCCTCATTGAAAGACTGATGCGCTCTGAAACCGATAAAACGATGTTATTCTTCTTAACTGCAACCTTCGCAACCGCCTTCGCAGTTGCAGCCTTTCTTCCCTTTTTCACAACCGCTGCATCCTGCAGGTGCTGTCACAGCAGCAATTTCTTCAGCTGTGGCAGGACGGGCTTCAATGACTTCACCAATGAAATTAAGGTCGCAACCAGCCAAAGGGTGATTGAGGTCAACCTCTACCACATTCTCTTTGATTTCATTGACTACGGCACTGAAACGATCTCCATCGGCTGAAATCAGTGGAATGATGGCTCCTTCCTGCACATGCTCATCATCAAATTTGCCATCGATGAAGAAGGTGCTCTTTGGCAACTCCACTACATGGGTTTCATCATATTCACCATAGGCCTCATTTTGAGGAATGACAAAGTCGAACTTGTCACCAGTGACCAATGCTTCCATTTTTTTCTCAAAAGCCTCAATGGCAAGGCCCAGGCCAGTGATAAACTCGAATGGCTCCTCTGCAGGGGCTTCTTCAGCAAAATCGCGCTCTCCATCCTCGATGGTATATAGCTTGTAGGCTACTTTGTAGTACTTATTCTCCATATCATTTACTATTATTAGAGCACAAAGGTAGTGATAAGTTTCCAAATAACCATCATTTTGCGTTCAAAGAATGCGAATCCTTACAATTTTAAATAAAAGATGCAACTTTCTCTTACAATTGTTTGGTGTATGAGAAAAATCTATTTAACTTTGCAACCGAAATTTAAAAAAGGAGATTATGAATAAGCTTACATCACTCAACCTAGTAGATTTGATTATTGTCCGTCTTGTGGTCGTCGAGCTATAAGCGTGAGAAAGGTTGTTGGTGTATGTATTCAGATTAATAAAAAATAGGAAAAGCCTTTCTCACATATTGGGGAAGGCTTTTTGATTTATTTAAAGAAAAAGAAAATGAAACATCCGTTGAGAAGTGCCGTATGTACGGAAGGTCGCAGAATGGCTGGTGCCCGTGCTTTGTGGGTGGCCAATGGTATGAAGCGTGAGATGTTTGGCAAGCCTGTCATTGCTATTGTCAATTCTTTTACGCAGTTTGTGCCTGGGCACACACATCTGCATGAAATAGGACAGATTGTGAAGAAGGAGATAGAAAGCATGGGATGCTATGCCGCAGAGTTTAATACGATTGCCATCGATGACGGTATCGCTATGGGACATGATGGCATGCTCTATTCATTGCCTTCACGTGATATCATTGCCGATTCTGTGGAATACATGGTCAATGCCCATAAGGCGGACGCGATGATCTGCATTTCCAATTGCGATAAAGTGACTCCAGGTATGCTTATGGCTGCCATGCGACTGAATATCCCTGCGGTATTCTGCAGTGGCGGTCCGATGGAGGCAGGTAAATATAAGGGTGAGAATGTAGACCTGATCGCCGCGATGGTGAAAGGTGCAGATACAAGTGTGAGTGATGAGGAATTGGCTGAGATTGAGAACAGAGCTTGCCCTGGGTGTGGTTGCTGTTCTGGCATGTTCACGGCCAACTCGATGAACTCCCTGACAGAAGCCATTGGCCTTTCTTTACCAGGAAACGGCACTATCTTGGCTACTCATAAGAACCGTATCCAGCTTTTCAAGGATGCTGCCCGTCAGATAGTTACCAATGCCTATAAATATTATGAAGAAGGTGATGAAAGCGTATTGCCACGTAGCATCGCCACCCGTGAGGCTTTCCTCAATGCCATGACCTTGGACATTGCAATGGGTGGATCTACGAACACGATTCTACATCTGTTGGCAGTAGCACAAGAGGGTGGCGTGGATTTCCAGATGAAAGATATCGACCAACTTAGTCGCAAGGTACCTTGCCTCTGTAAGTTGGCTCCGAATACGCAGAAGTATAGCGTACAGGAATGTGGACGTGCTGGAGGTATTCTCGGCATCCTCGGCGAATTGGCTAAAGGCGATTTGTTGCATACGCAGGTGAAGCGCGTCAACGGTGCTACGTTGGCAGAAGATTTGAAGAAGTATAATATCCTCTCTGAAAATATCGATGCCGAAGCAAAGCGCATCTATAGTACCGCTCCTGCCAATAAATTCAGCAATGTGATGGGTAGTCAGGAGTGTGTTTATGATACCCTTGACACTGATCGCGCTAATGGCTGTATCCGTGATATCGAGCATGCCTACACTAAGGATGGTGGCTTGGCCGTGCTGTTTGGAAACATCGCCCAAGATGGTTGTGTGGTGAAGACTGCAGGTGTGGATGAAAGCATCTGGAAATTCAGTGGTCCTGCCAAGGTCTTCGATTCTCAGGAAGACGCTTGCGAGGGCATCCTCAATGGCAGTGTGGTGAGTAGCGACGTGGTGGTTATCACCCACGAAGGTCCGAAGGGTGGTCCTGGCATGCAGGAGATGCTGTATCCAACTTCTTACATCAAGAGTCGTCATTTAGGTAAGGAGTGTGCTCTGATTACTGATGGTCGCTTCAGCGGAGGTACTTCAGGATTGAGTATTGGCCATATTTCTCCTGAAGCTGCTGCTGGTGGAAATATAGGAAAAGTGAAAGATGGGGACATCATAGAAATAGACATCCCTAATCGCAGTATCAACGTACGCCTCTCCGATGAGGAGTTGGCTGCCCGTCCACAACAACCATTGAAGCGTCAGCGTGTGGTGTCCAAGGCATTGCGTGCCTATGCTCAGAGCGTGAGCTCGGCAGATAAAGGTGGCGTGAGAATAATAGATTGATTGATAATGGAGAATTATCCAATAGGATACATGATATAGATAAAATGGAAAAGGAAAAGATTTCAGGTTCGGAAGCGTTGATGCGTTCTTTGGAACATCAAGGAGTGAAGACCATCTTCGGCTATCCTGGCGGTAGTATCATGCCTGTGTATGATGCGTTGTACGACCATATGGACAAACTAAACCACATTCTGGTGCGTCATGAACAAGGGGCTGCCCATGCGGCTGAAGGCTTTGCTCGAGTCTCTGGAGAGGTTGGGGTCTGCTTGGTTACTAGTGGCCCTGGTGCTACTAACACCGTTACGGGTATTGCTGATGCTATGATCGACAGTACTCCGATAGTAGTAATTGCTGGTCAGGTGGGGGTAAGTGCCTTGGGAACGGATGCATTTCAGGAGGTTGATTGGGTAGGTTTGACACAACCAATCTCCAAGTGGAGCTATATGATTCGTGATGCCAATGATATAGCCAAAGCTGTGGCACGTGCTTTCTATATCGCCAAGAGTGGCAGACCAGGACCTGTAGTGCTGGATTTTCCAAAAAGTGCACAGACGCAGATGATAGAGTATGAACCTGCAGAGATAGATTATATCCGCAGCTATGACCCAGTGCCAGATACAGATCCTGTATCGATTAGAGAAGCGGCAGAACTCATCAATAACGCCAAGCGTCCATTCATGTTGGTGGGGCAGGGCGTAGAACTGGGTAATGCACAGCAAGAACTGCGAGATTTTATAGAAAAGGCAGATATCCCTTGCGGCACTACGATGCTGGGTCTCTCTGCTATTCCTTATAACCACCCACTGAATAAGGGTATGCTGGGTATGCACGGCAATATTGGCCCGAATGTGAATACCAACAAATGCGATGTTTTGATTGCGGTAGGTATGCGATTCAGCGATCGTGTGACAGGTTTCCTTCCTAACTATGCTAAACAAGCGAAGATTATCCATTTCGACATCGATCCTGCTGAGATCAATAAGAATGTGAAGGTCGATGTCGCTGTATTGGGTGATTGTAAGCAGACTCTTACAGAAGTGGGAAAATTGCTTCAGCCTACGAAACATACGAAGTGGGTAGATAGCTTCTCTACTTATGAGAAGTTGGAATATGATAAGGTCATTCATAATGAACTATATCCAGAATCTGGCCCTCTGACTTATGGGGAAGTGGTGAACACAGTGGCTGAGGCAACGAAGCATGAGGCGATATTGGTGACAGATGTTGGCCAGAATCAGTTGACGGCCTCACGTTATTTCAAGTTGGCTAAGCAACGTAGTATGGTTACCTCTGGTGGATTAGGAACCATGGGTTTTGGCCTTCCTGCAGGTATAGGAGCTTGCTTTGGAGCACCCGATCGTACCGTTTGTGTGTTCATGGGTGATGGAGGAGCTCAGATGACCATTCAGGAACTGGGAGTTGTGATGGAGCATAAGGTTCCTGTGAAAGTGATTATCCTGAACAACCATTTCCTTGGAAATGTTCGTCAATGGCAGGAATTGTTCTTTAATAGACGTTATTCCTTTACCCATATGATGAATCCGGATTACATGAAGATAGCGGAGGCTTATGGCATCCCTGCCACGAGGATTGTTGAACGTGAGGAATTGAAACCTGCTGTTGAACGTATGTTGGCAACTGATGGACCATTTATCCTTGAGGCTTGTGTGGCTGAAGAAGAAAACGTGTTACCAATGACTCCTCCAGGTAGCGCCATCAGTGAAATTATGCTGGAGACGGATTAAAATGTAAGAATTATGGAGAAGAATTTATATACAATCATCGTACACTCGGAGAACGTGGCTGGTGTGCTGAATCAGGTGACCGCAGTATTTACGAGAAGGCAGATTAATATAGAAAGTCTGAACGTATCCGCGTCTTCTATCCCTGGAGTACATAAATATACCATCACGGCTTGGACCGATCCAGATACGATGGAGAAAGTGGCAAAGCAGATATCCAAGAAGATCGACGTGGTGCAGACGCAGTATTTCACCGATGACGAGATATTCCAAGATGAAATTGCACTTTACAAACTGAAGACGCAAGTGTTGGAAAGTAATAGAGAAGTATCGAAAGTGATTCGTCGCAGTGGCGCTCGCATCGTGGAAGTGAACTCTGTTTATTCGATCCTCATTCAGGATGGATTGAGTTCAGAGATTACGACACTCAATGAGCAGTTGAAAGCCCTAGGTTGTGTCTTGCAGTTTGTCCGCTCTGGTCGCGTGGCCATTACTAAGAGCAGATTTGAACGTGTTGATGAATATCTAGAGAAACGTCAGGCAAAGTACGAGAAGAGCAAGCAATGACCGTCGCAAATAAAATAGGAACCTATCACTTTGTGGCCGAACCATTCCATGTGGATTTTACGGGGAGGTTGACGATGGGTGTACTGGGTAATCATCTACTCAATGCTGCTGGCTTTCACTCTACGGAACGTGGTTTTGGCATTGCCAAACTAAATGAGGAGGATTATACTTGGGTGCTTTCTCGTTTGGCTATAGAACTTGATGAGATGCCTTATCAATATGAGCCTTTTAGTGTGGAAACTTGGGTGGAGAATGTGTATCGCCTGTTTACAGATCGTAATTTTGCTATCCTTGATAAAAATGGCAAAACATTGGGCTATGCTCGCTCTGTTTGGGCAATGATAAGTACCGTGACTCGTAAACCAGCCGACCTGATGGCGATGCATAATGGGAATATAACAGACTATATCTGTGAACGTTTATGCCCAATAGAGAAACCATCGCGCATCAAGGTAAAGAACCAGGAGCCTGTGGCATCGATTACGGCAAAATATAGTGATATTGATATCAATGGGCATTTCAACAGTGTGCGCTATATTGAGCATGTATTGGATCTTTTCCCTTTGGAGAAGTTTAAAGAGAAGCGTGTACGTAGGTTTGAAATAGCTTACATGGCAGAGAGCTATTTTGGAGAACAGTTGTTGTTCTTCATGGATAAGGAAGAAGGAGCAGACAACTACGACGTGGAGATTCGTAAGGAAAATGGTGAGGCTGTCTGCCGTTCTAAGGTTATTTTTACCTAATTGAAGATTGAATTGAAAATAGAGAATTAATAACTACGGACATTAGAATTTGAACTTTGGAATATCCCCATGGATAATGTTCAGTGTTCAATATTCAATGTTCAATAAATTTAAATTTTATGGCAAAAATGAATTTTGGCGGTGTAATCGAGGAAGTGGTTACCCGCGAAGAGTTTCCATTGGAAAAAGCTCGTGAGATTTTGAAAGATGAAACAATCGCAGTGATTGGTTATGGTGTGCAGGGTCCTGGTCAGGCTTGTAACTTGCGCGACAATGGCTTCAATGTAATTGTAGGTCAGCGTCAAGGTAAGACTTTTGAAAAGGCTATTGCTGACGGTTGGGTGCCAGGTGAGACTTTGTTCTCTATCGAAGAGGCTGCTACCAAAGGCACCATCGTGATGTGTCTGCTCTCTGATGCAGCAGTGATGTCTGTATGGCCTACACTGAAGAAGTGCTTGCAGCCAGGTAATGCGCTTTATTTCTCTCATGGCTTCGCTATCACTTGGAATGATCGCACTGGTTGTGTTCCTCAGAAGGATATCGACGTGATCATGGTGGCTCCTAAGGGCTCTGGTACATCTCTTCGTACCATGTTCCTCGAGGGTCGTGGCTTGAATTCTTCTTATGCAGTATATCAGGATGCTACTGGTAAGGCTCTTGACCGCACCTTGGCACTGGGTATTGGTATCGGTTCTGGCTATCTGTTCGAGACGACCTTCCAGCGTGAGGCTACTTCTGACTTGACTGGCGAGCGTGGCTCACTGATGGGTGCTATTCAGGGTCTGTTATTAGCTCAGTATGAGGTGTTGCGTGAGAATGGTCACTCTCCATCTGAAGCTTTCAACGAGACTGTTGAGGAGCTTACACAGTCACTTATGCCGTTGTTCGCTCAGAAGGGTATGGACTGGATGTATGCTAACTGTTCTACCACTGCTCAACGTGGTGCGCTGGACTGGATGGGTCCGTTCCACGATGCCATCAAGCCTGTGGTTGAGAAGTTGTATCAGAGCGTGAAGTCTGGTCATGAAGCTCAGATTTCTATCGATGCTAACTCTAAGCCTGACTACCGTATAGGTTTGGAGAAAGAATTGGCTGCACTCCACAATTCTGAGATGTGGCGTACTGCTGAGGTTGTTCGTCAGCTCCGTCCTGAGAACGAGGCTTAATTTTTCTTATAGTATCATATAGGTGGGGTTACATGCCGTATTATCGGACGTAATCCCACTTTTTTATAGTTCTTTCAGACTGTTTTGAAGTTTCTTGTAGAATGAATGATGACCAAGTGTCTGCGCATCGCCAAAGATGATAAGTTTCATGCGGGCTCTGGTGATAGCAACATTCATGCGACGGAGGTCGCGTAGAAAACCAATTTCGCCTTGTTCATTGGCACGTACAAGACTGATGAGGATGACATCGCGTTCTTGCCCCTGAAAACCATCTACGGTATTGATGGATATAAGGTTTCGAAAAGGACGAAAGGCTGTGGTGCTCTTTACCTTTGAGCGTAAGTATTGTACTTGGGCCTTATAGGGGGAAATAATGCCGAAATCGATGCGTTCATCTATGATACGTTTACTTCCAATGCGGTCTATGTATGCTAATAAATGTTCGAGAAGTAAGTCGGCTTCTGCCTTATTGATGCGTCCAAATGTTTCTCCTACAAACTCTTCCTTGAAATCCATCTCTGAAGTATCTACCCAACTGATGGGCATATCCCAATCCAAAATGCCTCGATGACGAACTTCAGGAGCTGCCTGTAGTTCGCCGTCATAAAACCATTCTGAAGAAAATCGCATGATGTTTTCATGCATGCGATACTGTATCTTTAGCAGTGAAACAGCATTAGGCTTATGGGCAACAATGAGTTCCATCAAGGTGCGATCGAGCCCTCTCTTGGCTGCTTCGTAACATTTGATAGTAGGAGGCAATTGTTGGTGGTCACCCGCTAATATTACACGGTCGGCTTTGCGGATGGCTATCCAACAGGCCGCTTCTAGGGCTTGTGCTGCTTCGTCAATGAATAAGGTACCGAAATGGCGATGATCTAACAAACGATGATTACTGCTTACTAGTGTGGAAGCGATGACATGTGCTGCATCAAAGAGTTCTGCGTTGATCTGTATCTCCAGCGCAGTGGCACGGTCGCGCAGCTTTCCTAGATGATGGCGAATGCGTTCACGCTCCTCATAATTTCCTCTTCTTGTCTTTCCAGATAGGGCACGAAGTTCTTTGCGGATGCTCCAAAGTTCTGGATAGGAGGGATGAGCTTCGAAACGGCGTTCATAAGTAAAGGAGAGCATCTTATCGTTCACACGGGTAGGATTTCCGATGCGAAGTACATTTACGCCACGGTCAACAAGCTTCTCTGAAATCCAATCCACTGCCATATTGCTCTGAGCGCATACCAACACTTGTGGCTCTCGATGCAAAGTTTCATAGATGGCTTCAACAAGCGTCGTGGTTTTCCCCGTTCCTGGAGGTCCATGTACGATGGCAACATCACGTGCACAGAGTACTTTATTCACAGCCGTCTCTTGAGTAGGATTAAGCCAAGGGAAGCGGACGGGATACAATTCTCTGAAACTAGGTTTTACGGAGCCCAATATAATCTCACGAAGTTCCGCCAGACGATTGTCTTTGGCACGAAGCACATCACTTAATGCTTCAAACATGGTGCGATAGCTGGTTTCATCGAAGAAAAGTTGTACACCTAACCGTTCTTGCTGCTGGAGATCCATTACTGCTCCCATACCAGGCATGGCCACTACCATACGCGTTTCATCGGCATAGCTTACAGTACCATTGAAGGAAAGATACTTGATATCTCCATTTCCACTTTGATGAAAAAAACATACGGGTTTGCCAAATTCAAAGTTGTGCTCGATGTCGGTATCTTCTGTGCGTGTGATTTCTACAACCAACTGGTTGAGTGAGTTGTAATAATTCCTTCCTACGGTAGCTGGAAACCAGCATAAGCCTCGCTTAACCTTACGGGCAATGCCCATGGTTTCCGTTTGCCGTTGGAATTCTGCTTTTTCAAAGTCATACTCCATGCGGAGCAGCAACTGCTGCTCCTGCAAATGGAGTAGGGGACTATTTGTCATATAGAGAGGTTTCTCAACACATCCACGAGCTGACGGTCGATGGTTTTGTCATATTTGATGGCACGGCTGAAAGGTACATATACCACCTGGTCGTTCTTTATGCCGACCATTACGTTTCGCTGACCTTCAAGTAAGGCATCGATGGCTGCTGCACCTAAACGGCTGGCAAGGATACGGTCATGTGCCGTTGGACTTCCACCACGCTGCAAGTGTCCTAAGATGGTCACGCGTACGTCATACTGTGGATACTCATTCTTTACACGCTCTGCATAGTGCATGGCACCACCAGTAAGTTCACTTTCTGCGACGATAACAATACTACTGTTCTTGGATTTGCGGAAACCATTCTTGATGAATTCTTCCAATTGGTCAACCTCAGTTGCAAACTCTGGAATGATAGCAGCTTCGCAACCACCTGCAATGGCACTGTTGAGTGCAAGGAAACCGGCATCTCTTCCCATAACTTCTACGAAGAACAGACGCTCATGGCTGGTGGCAGTGTCACGGATTTTGTCCACACAATCTAGGATTGTATTCAGAGCCGTATCATAACCAATGGTAGAGTCGGTTCCATAGAGGTCATTGTCGATGGTACCAGGTAAACCGATGCAAGGAACATCAAATTCCTTTGCAAATTGGAGAGCACCTGTCAGGGAACCATCGCCACCAATCACAATCAAGGCATCGATACCTTCCTTCTTCATGTTCTCGTAAGCCA
>JAEEGF010863535.1_pt1 | contig 10127 bp, 7 predicted proteins | sample 9134171 | NCBI WGS metagenome assembly JAEEGF01 (sample SAMN16246542, study PRJNA631951) | gut metagenome | biome: gut microbiome; feature: rumen; material: AP-attached | host: Bos | place: Iran: Karaj | collected 2018-10 | reverse complement strand
CCTGCACCATGACCTTCAAGGGCGAGTCCGGCGAGGAGAAGACCCTGCTGGTCCAGAAGGTGGACGGTCCCGCCGTGTGGCAGGGCGCCCACAACAAGGAGAAGAGCATCCGCTCCTTCGCCCGGGCCTGCTTCCAGTACGCCATCGACACCAAGCAGGATCTGTGGTTCTCCACCAAGGACACCATCGCCAAGATCTACGACGGTCAGTTCAAGCGTGTGTTCGAGGAGGAGTTCGAGAAGACCTATAAGGCCAAGTTCGAGGAGCTGGGCATCACCTACTTCTACACCCTGATTGACGACGCCGTGGCCCGCGTCATCCGCTCCAAGGGCGGCTTCATCTGGGCCTGCAAGAACTACGACGGCGACGTGATGAGCGACATGGTGTCCACCGCCTTCGGCTCCCTGGCCATGATGACCAGCGTGCTGGTGGCCCCCGACGGCACCACCGAGTACGAGGCCGCCCACGGCACCGTCACCAAGCACTACTACAAGCACCTGAAGGGCGAGGCCACCTCCACCAACCCCATGGCCACCATCTACGCCTGGACCGGCGCCCTGCGCAAGCGCGGCCAGCTGGACGGCCTGGACGATCTGGTCAGCTTCGCCGACAAGCTGGAGCGCTCTTGTGTGGAGACCCTGAATTCCGGCATCATGACCAAGGACCTGGTGGGTCTGGTGGACGAGGGCTTCCACGCCGTCGCCGTCACCAGCGCCGAGTTCATCGCCGCCATCCGGGGCCGCCTGGAGGCAAAGCTGTAATCTGACGGAGATCCCCGAGACCGATTCCGGAAGCGGGTCCGCGGCTTCCCGCCGCGGACCCGCTTTTCCGCGTGCTCCCGCGCAAAAAAAGCGGAAATACCCGCCTGCGGCATATGTTTTCCTTGCCGAGACGGGCAAATAATGATATGATAGCAGTACCTTAAATCGCAACAGTCTGCAAGACAGATGAAAAAGGAGGAGAGGCAGATGGAAATCCTAAAGCCGGCGGTAGCCGGTACGCTGGAATCCAGCGACGCCCAGGTCACCGTGGAACCCGGTGAGGGCGTGACGCTGGAGCTCCACAGCAGCGTCATGAACCAGTACGGCCGCCAGATCAAGGCCACCGTCCTGGAGACGCTGGAGCGCCTGGGCGTTGACAACGTCCACGTCACCGTGGTGGACAAGGGCGCCCTGGACTGCACGCTGAAGGCCCGCGTGGAGTGCGCGGTGTACCGCAGCTGCGACATTTCCCAGGCGAATATTGATTGGGGAGGTGTGATCAGATGATTCCTCGTCCCAAGCCCGAACGGTTCCGCCTGCGCCGGACCATGATCTTCATGAGCGCCCAGAAGCCGGGCCTCATCAAGGACGCCTATATCTACGGCGTCGACAGCATCATGCTGGACCTGGAGGACGCGGTGGCTGAAAACCAGAAGGACGCCGCCCGCTTCTCCCTGTATCACGCCCTCAAGACCATCGACTACGGCGACACCGAGGTGATCGTCCGCATCAACGGTCTGGACACCCCCCACTGGCAGGAGGACATCCGCGTCTGCGTGGCCGGCGGAGCCGACGGCATCCGCATCGCCAAGTGCGAGAGCGCCAATGACGTCCACACCGTGGAGGCCGCCGTGGAGGCCGCCGAGCGGGAGTTCGGCGTCGAGGTGGGCCGCACGCTGCTGATGGCCGCCCTGGAGAGCCCCAAGGGCATCCTGAACGCCTACGAGATCTGCGCCGCCTCCGACCGTATGTTCGGCGTGGCCATCTCCGGCGGCGACTTCCGCAAGTGCATGCAGACCACCTTCCAGAAGGACGGCATCGACATGGTCGCCGCCCGCGGCATGATGCTCATCGCCGCCCGTGCCGCCGGCGTCCAGTGCTTCGACACCGTGTTCACCAACCTGGACGACGCCGAGGGCTTCGAGGCGGAGGTCCGCCAGAACAAGGCCATGGGCTTCGACGGCAAGAGCCTCATCAACCCCAAGCAGATCCGCCTGGTCCACGAGGTCTTTGCCCCCACCGAGAAGGAAGTCATGCAGGCGGAGAAGATCGTCCGCGCCTATCGGGAGCAGTCCGCCGCCGGCGTGGGTGTGTTCACCGTGGACGGCAAGATGATCGACATCGCCTTTATCCCCGGCGCCGAGCGCACGCTCCGCCTGGCCCGGGCCTGCGGTATGTATGAGGGGGATTTGGTATGAAGAACGCAGTCGGAAGAGAGATCCCTGATTTCCTGCTGGTAAACGGCAAGGAGGTCTATCAGGGCAAGAATTACATGGATGGCAAGTACATCCAGAAGGCGTCTCCCCGCACCCGCCGCTATGAGAAGCCCCAGGAGAGCAAGATCGTGGAGACCCTGGCCGACGCCCTGCGCCACTGCGGCGCCCGGGACGGCATGACCTTCAGCTTCCACCATCACCTGCGGGACGGCGACTTCGTGGTCAACATGGTCATGAAGGCCGCCATCGAGGAGCTGGGTCTGAAGGATCTGACCATCGCCGCCACCAGCCTGGGCAACGCCCACGACCCCATCGCCGAGTATATCGAGCAGGGCAAGGTCATCGGCATCCAGACCAGCGGCATCCGCGGCCGGATGGGCGAGGTCGTCTCCGCCGGCAAGCTGAAGACCCCCGCCATCATCCGCAGCCACGGCGGCCGTCCCCGCGCCATCGAGGGCGGCGAGGTCCATATCGACATCGCCTTCGTGGCGGCTCCCACCAGCGACTGCGTGGGCAACTGCCGCGGCATCGGCGGCAAGAGCAACTGCGGCTCCATGGGCTACGCCATGACCGACGCCAAGTACGCCGACCACGTGGTGGTGGTCACCGACTGCCTGGTGGACTTCCCCAACATGCCCGCCAGCGTAGAGGCCATCGACGTGGACGCCGTTGTGGTGGTGGATTCCATCGGCAACCCCAAGAAGATCGCCTCCGCCGCCGCCCGCATCTCCCAGAACCCCCGCGACCTGATGATGGCCGAGAACGTGGCCCACGTCATCGCCTCCACCCCCTACTTCAAGGAGGGCTTCTCCTTCCAGACCGGCGTGGGCGGTCCCTCCCTGGCGGCCAACCTGTTCCTGGAGAAGTACATGGACGAGCGGGGCATCAAGATGGGCTGGGCCATCGGCGGCATCTGCGGCCCCATGGTGGAGCTGCTGAAGAAGGGCAAGGTGGGCAAGGTCATCGACGTGCAGGACTTCGACCTGGACGCCGTCAACAGCATCCACCGCACCCCCAACCACTTTGAGATGTCCGCGTCCCAGTACGCCAACCCCGCCAACAAGGGCGCCTTCGTCAACAAGCTGGACTTCGTGGTCCTGGCCGCCCTGGAGGTGGACACCGACTTCAACGTCAACGTGCTCACCGGCTCTGACGGCGTGCTCCGCGGCGCCCCCGGCGGCCACCCCGACACCGCCGCCGGCAGCAAGTGCTGCATCATCGTCACCCCGCTGATCCGCGGCCGCATGGCCACCGTCTGCGAGCACGTGGTCACCGTCACCACCCCCGGCGACTGCGTGGACGTGGTGGTCACCGACTACGGCATCGCCGTGAACCCCCTGCGCCCCGATCTGATCGAGTGCCTGGACAAGGCCGGCATCAAGCACGTCCCCATCGAGGAGCTGAAGGAGAAGGCCTACTCCCTGGTGGGCCGTCCCGACGACCTGGAGTGGGAGGACAAGGTGGTCGCCGTGCTGGAGGCCCGCGACGGCACCATCTTGGACGTGGTCCGCAAGATCAAGCCCTACACCGTGTAAGACCCCGCAGAGAGAAACATCACGGGGATCACGCCCTGGACCCTTTGGCGCAACTGAATATTCCCCCATGCGATCAAGGAAGACAGCGTCTGATCCTACATTAGACAAGTGAGGGAAAGAAAATGTCAGATACCATTATTGGCATCCTCGGTCTGCTGACCATCGTCGCCATCGTGGTGACCCTGTTCAAGAGCAAGACCCAGCCTGCCATCGCGTTCATCGTGTGGCCCGCCATCCTGGGCCTCATCATGGTCATCGGCGGCCGTTATAACTTCGACCAGCTGGCCGCCATGATCAAATCCGGCTTCTCCAGCACCGGTCCCACCGCCGCCCTGTTCGTGTTCAGCGTGCTGTACTTCGGCATCATGACCGACGCCGGCATGTTCGACGTGATCATCGGCAAGCTGATGACCCTGGTGGGCGACAGCGTCATCGGCGTGGCTCTCGTCTCCGCCATCATCGCCCTGGTGGGCCATCTGGACGGCGGCGGCGCCTCCACCTTCTGTATCGTGATCCCCGCCATGCTGCCCGTCTACAAGCGGATGCACATGAGACCCACCACGCTGCTGCGTATCGCGGTGCTGTCCATGGGCGTCCTGAACCTGATGCCCTGGGCCGGCCCCACCATGCGCGCCGCGTCCGTCCTGGGCATGGAGGCCGGCCAGCTGTGGAAGACCATCCTGCCCATCCAGATCTTCGGCATCATCCTGGCGCTGGTTCACGCCGTGTTCTCCGGCATCCAGGAGAAGGCCCGCGGCGCCGGCCTCCACGGCAAGCTGGCCATGGAGCGGGGCGAAGTGGTGGTCGAGGAGCAGGAGAAGGCCGCCGAGGTCAACGAGCTGCACCGGCCCAAGCTGTTCATCTTCAACATCCTGCTGACCCTGGCGGTCATCGCCATGCTGATCTGGGACGTGTTCCCCAGCTACTTCCCCTTCATGCTGGGCTGCGCCATCGCCCTGTTCGTCAACTATGGCTTCACCGCCAAGATGCACAAGAAGATCATCAACCTCCACGCCGGTCCGGCCCTGATGATGTGCTCCACCCTGATGGGCGCCGCCGTGCTGATGGGCATCCTGACCTCCAGCATGGGCGCCGACGGCAAGGTCATCGCCGCCAAGACCATGGAGCTGCCCGCCGACGCGATCCCCTCCGTGGTCCGCTGCCTGGCCAACTTGGTCTCCGCGGCTCTGCCGCACGCCCTGGGCCAGCACCTGCCTCTGATCATCGGCATCCTGTCGGTGCCTCTGGCCCTGGCCTTCGATACGGACAGCTACTTCTACGGCATGCTGCCCGTGATCATCGGCATCGGCCAGGCCTTCGGCGTGAACGCCCTGCCCATCGCCGTGGCCATGGTGGTCTGCCGGAACTGCGCCACCTTCATCAGCCCCATGGTGCCCGCCACCCTGCTGGGCATCGGCCTTGCGGAGGTGGACATCAAGGACCACATCAAAGCCAGCTTCTTCTACGTCTGGATCTTCTCGATCCTGTGCATGCTGGTGGCCGTCGTCCTGGGCATCATGCCCCTGTAAACCCCGCGCGAAACCGCAAAGATCCCGTCCGGCTCCGGCCGGACGGGATTTTTTCCCCTGTACGGGCTTTTCCTTTGGGCTACCTTCTGCTATAATCATGGCAGAAACTACGGAAGAGGGGGATGGGACTGTGCTGACCTCGATTTCTCCCGCCGACCGGCGGGCCATGGCCCAGGTGGACGCCCTGCTGGAGGGCGTGGGCATCCGCCGGGACGGCAACCTGGACTATACCTGCGGCATCTTTGACGACGAGGGGCGGCTGGCCGCCACCGGCAGCTGCTTCGGCAACACCATCCGCTGCCTGGCCGTGTCCGGCGACCGGCAGGGGGAGGGTCTCCTGAACCAGGTGGTCAGCCACCTGATGGAGCTCCAGGCCCAGCGGGGCAACACCCGGGTGTTCCTCTATACCAAGTGCGCCAGCGCCCGCTTCTTCGCCGACCTGGGCTTCCACGAGATCGCCCGGGTGGACGGGGAGCTGGTGTTCATGGAGAACCGCCGCACCGGCTTTTCCGACTACTGCCGGGCTTTGGCCAAGACCAGGCGGGAGGGCCAGTCCTCCGCCGTGGTGATGAACGCCAATCCCTTCACCAAGGGCCACCTGCGCCTGGTGGAGACGGCCGCCGCCGAGAGCGGCACGGTCCATCTGTTCGTCCTCAGCGAGGAGGCGGGGCCCATTCCCTTCGCCGTCCGGCGGCGGCTGGTGCGGGAGGGCGTGGCCCATCTGCCCAACGTGATCTGCCACGACTCGGGCCCCTATATCATCAGCGCCGCCACCTTCCCCAGCTATTTCCTGAAGGACGAGGAGACGGTGTCCGCCGCCCACGCCAAACTGGATCTGACGGTGTTCGGCCATATCGCCCGGGCGCTGGGCGTCACCCGCCGGTACGTGGGGGAGGAGCCGGACAGCGGCGTCACCGCCCTCTACAACCGGATCATGCAGGAGCACCTGCCGGACGTGGGGGTGGAGTGCCGGGTGATCCCCCGGCTGGCCCTGAACGGCCGGGTGGTCAGTGCCAGCACCGTCCGCCAGGCCATCCACGACGGGGATCTGGCCTCCGTGGCCGACATGCTGCCCCCCGCCACGGCGGCCTACTTCGCCTCCCCGGAGGCGGAGCCGGTGATCCGGGCCATCCGTGCGGAGAAAAATGTCAGGCATCATTGAGCGAGGAGCGGATATGGAGCGGGAAGTCACCTTACCGGAGGTGCTGGAGGCCCGGGAGCGCCGCGTGGCCCGGCAGCGGGAGCTGCTGGCGCGGTACGGCGGGCCCCTCATCTCCTTTACCATGAATATCGCCGGCCCCGTCAAGGACACGCCGCTGATCCGGCGGGGCTTCGGCGCCGGCTGCCGGCAGCTGCGCCGGGCGCTGGAGAGCGCCGGCGTGCCCGTCCTGTACTGGCAGGAGGAGACCGCCGTCACCGGCTGCCAGCTCTGGTGCGCCGCGGCGGGGGAGCCCCTGGCGGTGAAGCGCCTCTGCGCGGCCATCGAGGACGGCTCGGAGCTGGGCCGCCTGTTCGACATGGACGTGCTGACGGCTGACGGGATCAAGCTGGACCGGTCGGCAGTGGGCGGCGGCGACCGGGGCTGCATCGTGTGCGGCGCCCCCGGCCGGGGCTGCGCCTCCCGCCGTGTCCACTCGGTACCGGAGCTGCAGGCCGCCACCCGGCGGATCCTGGAGGACCACTTTGCCGCCGCCGACGGGGCGGAGCTGGCCGCCCTGGCCACGAAGGCCCTGACGGACGAGGTGAACACCACCCCCAAGCCGGGCCTGGTGGACCGGGCCAACAGCGGCAGCCATCGTGACATGGACCTGCGCACCTTCGAGGCCAGCATCGCCGCCCTGGCGCCCTATTGGGAGGCCTGCGTGAGGATCGGCCGGGAGACCGCCGACCTGCCGCCGGAGGACACCTTCGCCCGGCTCCGTATCGCCGGGAAGCGGGCGGAGGGGGAGATGCTCCGGGCCACCGGCGGCGTGAACACCCACAAGGGCGCCGTCTTCACCCTGGGCGCCGTGTGCGGCGCTCTGGGCCGTCTCTGGCGGCCGGAGGGCCCCTGCCGGGACGTGAAGCGGATCCTGGCGGAGTGCGCCGCCGTTACCCGCTCCGTGTCCGCCGACTGGGCGGCTGCGGAGGCCCTGCCGGATGAGGAACTGACCGCCGGCCAGCGGCTCTACCGCCGGTACGGCCTGCCCGGCATCCGGGGCGAGGCGGCCGCCGGACTGCCCGGCGTGGGGGAGACCGCTCTGCCCGCCCTTGAGGCGGCTCTGGCCGCCGGAAAAAGCCGGAACGACGCCGGCGCCGTGGCTCTGCTGCACCTGATCGCCCGGGGCACGGACACCAATATGATCGCCCGGGGCGGCCCCGAGACCGCCGCCGCCGCTGCCGCGGAGGCAAAGGCCCTGCTGGAGCGCAGCCCCATGCCCGCCATGGGGGAGATCGCGGCCCTGGACGAGAGCTTCATCGCCCGGAACCTGTCCCCCGGCGGCTGCGCCGACCTGCTGGCGGTGACGTATTTCCTCCACGACCTCCGCACCGCCGCGTCCCCGGCGGCGTCATAGGCGAAAAAACGACAAAGAGCGAGCTGTCATCCCCGATGACAGCCCGCTCTTTTTTTGCCGCTGCGCTTACAGTCGGTACAGGCCGGCGTATTTCTCCTCCAGGTAATCCGTGTACACGGAGGGGTCGAAGGGCGCCCCGGCGGCCGCCTCGAACAGCTCGCCGGGCCGGTACAGCCGCCCGTGCCGCCAGATGTGCTGCCGGTTCCAGTCGTTGATGGGGCCCAGGTCCCCCCGCAGCAGGCAGCCGTCCACGTCCACGGTCTCCCTCATCTTCTTCAAAAACTGGGCGCCGTAGGCGTTGCCCAGGGCGTAGGAGGGGAAGTAGCCCAGATACCCGTCCGCCCAGTGGCAGTCCTGGAGGACGCCCCGGCGGTCGTCGGGCACCTCCACGCCCAGGTACTCCCGGTACAGCCGGTTCCACTCGCCGGGCAGATCGCGGACGTCCAGCGCCCCGTCCATCACCGCCTTCTCCAGCTGGTAGCGGACCATCACGTGGAGGCAGTAGGTCAGCTCGTCGGCCTGGGTGCGGATGAGGGAGGGCTCCACCCGGTTGACGGCCCGCCAGAAGTCCTCCGCCGTGTAGCTCCGCAGGTGCTCCGGGAAGATCTCCCGGAGGATGGGGAAGAGGGCGTGGCAGAAGGCCCGGCTGCGGCCCAGATAGTTCTCGTAAAACCGGCTCTGGCTCTCGTGGAGGCCGGCGGAGGCGCCCCCGTCCAGGACGGTCCGGACCAGGGAATCGTCAACCCCTCCGTTGTACAGGGCGTGGCCGCCCTCGTGGATCACGCTGAACAGGGAGTAGGACAGGTCCTCCTCGTAGTAGTGGGTGGTGATGCGCCCGTCCAGATGGGAGCCCAGGGTGGTGGTGAAGGGGTGCTCCGTGGTGCCCAGCCCCACGTGGAGGGGGTCCAGCCGGAGGAGCTCCATGACCCGCCGGGCCAGGACCGCCTGCCTCTCCGCCGGGAAGCGCCCCTTGACGACGGCGTTGTCCGGCCTGGGCTTGTCCTGCACCGCCTGCAGCAGGGGGACGATGCGGCGGCGGACCGCCCGGAAGAAGGTGTCGCAGGCGGCCCGATCCAGCCCCTCCTCGTTGCGATCCAGCCAGTAGTCGTAGGGATCCCTGTCCGGGGCGCAGTAGCCGGCGATCCTGCGGGAGATGTCGAAGCGCCTCCGGAGGCAGGGCTCGAAGAGGGCGAAATCGCTGCGCTCCTTGGCGGTGCGCCAGACGGCGTTGGCCTCGGCGCCCAACTGCCGGTAAGCGGCGTACTCCTCCGGCGGGATCCGCTTCGTCTGCCCGATCTCCTTTTGGAGGAGCTCCGCCATCCGCCGCTCCCGCGGCCCCAGACTGCCGCTGTTTTCCGCCAGGAAGGCCAGGAGCTCCGCCGTCTCCGGACCGGTCTGCAGCCGGTAGAGGGCCTCGCCGAGGACGCCAGCGGTCCGGGCCCGGTTGGCGGCGGTGCCCCGGGGCGCGGCGGTTGCCCCGTCGTAGAACAGCAGCCCCAGGGCGTGCTGATAGGCAGAGAGCGTGCTCTGCAGCCGATCGAGTTTTTGTACGGCTTCTTCCGTGGTCATGGGATCTCCTCCGTTCCGCATATGGTTCCGTGTCCCCATTATACCAGACGGGGGAGAAATAGCAAGGCGGACGCCGGGCCCCCGCCGGGATCGTCGGCGGCCTGCATAGGTTTTTTCCCGCCCGTCCCTGTCACATTGTACAAAACGGAAAAAGTTTTTTGCGGGTATTGACTTTCCGCCGCTTTATGCGTATATTCGTTTAAAGCGCGAAAGCGTTTGCGGAGAAAGGGAGGATCACAAGGAGGATCGGATCATGGGAGAGAAGAGAGAGCGATTGGGGAGCCGGCTGGGCTTCCTGCTGCTGAGCGCGGGCTGCGCCATCGGCTGCGGAAACGTGTGGAAATTCCCCTGGATGACGGGACAATCCGGCGGAGGCGGCTTCGTGCTGGTGTATTTCCTCTGCCTGCTGCTGTTGGGCCTGCCGGCCATGACGGTGGAGTTCGCCATGGGCCGCGCGGCCCAGGCCAGCCCGGTAAAGATGTACCAGAAGCTGGAGAAGAAGGGGCAGAAATGGCACCTGCACGGCTACCTGGCCCTGCTGGGCAACGTGGCGCTGATGGCCTTCTACACGGTGGTCACCGGCTGGATGATCTATTATTTCGTCCGCTTCCTCACCGGCCGGACGGCGGATCTGGGCTTCGTGCCCATGATCACCAACCCGGGCGTCAACGTGCTCTACCTGTTCATCGCCGTGGTCCTGGGCTTTATCATCCTGAGCTTTGATCTCCAGGGCCGTCTGGAG
>JAEEGF010382586.1_pt1 | contig 10127 bp, 8 predicted proteins | sample 9134171 | NCBI WGS metagenome assembly JAEEGF01 (sample SAMN16246542, study PRJNA631951) | gut metagenome | biome: gut microbiome; feature: rumen; material: AP-attached | host: Bos | place: Iran: Karaj | collected 2018-10 | reverse complement strand
GGGAGACGAACATGCATTCAATCTGCTTCAACAACTCCGCCATTGGTTCGTTCAATTCATTGACATGCTGTCCTAAACCGTTGGTACGCACGATGTCCCATGCGATGCAATGATGCTCGCTCTTGATAATATAACCCATGTTATAAACTTTCCAGATCGCCAGCTTGCCGGCCGGAACTTCCGTCTTTTTAACCGTTTCCGCAAGCTTCTTGAGAGCGCGCTGCTGATAGTACGCAATCAGCGACTGCCATTTTTCGTTGACGTCCGGCTCGTCCGCCTTGTTGTTCACATGAATCGGATAATCGAGAATGATCAACGCGGCCTTGCGGATCGCTTCGTTGTCAGGCGAAACGGGATGACGGTCCAAAATGTCCAACGCCAGATCCATGGTCGGTCTCATCCACGCATGCATATCCTTCTGCAGCGTTTCATCCGCCAGAATCTCCTTCGCGCGTGTCACCGCCGCATCCTGTGGAAAGTTCTCCGTAAACGCCTTGATTTGCTTCATGGCATCATCACGTAAGTCCGTGGAGGGACGAAGTGGCCAGTTACTGACATGCGCCTCCGCAAATACAAACAACAGACAGAAAACAAGCAACAATTTTTTCATCGCAACAATTCCTAGTCGTCTAGCCTTCTAGCGCCTCTTGAATTTCTAGAAGCGCTAGAAAAATCTAGATTGTAATTTATTTATTTTCAATGATTTCGATTCTATCCAAATACACATTTTCCACGGGCGACTTGCCGTTCGTGAAACGCGGCGGCCCCATCCAGATGTAATCCGACGCATGCGGCGGCCACTTCTCACTAAGTACATACCACTGGTAGCCTGGCTGGACGTTCTTCAGATTCACGCTGATGTTACCGTAGTACTCAGTCGTGGACGTATTATAGACACCCGCCCAAAAGGCTTCACCTGTAGCGCCTTCTTTCGGAATGACTTTCACGCGAGCGCGAACCGTATAGGTCTTCGACGCATCCAAAAGATGCATGTCCGGCCGCAACTGGATACACCATTCATAGTGCGTATTCGTCAGCCTATGCGCCGATTTGTCAATGGCTTCCGCATCAATGACCGTTTCGCCCCACATCGGCTTCTTGCCCAACGGAATCTCGCAGTCCTCATAGACAATGCGGGCAGGTGCGTTCGCTTCCGCAGGCTTAACATCGGCCGAAACGGATTCTGTTACCGCCTTTAAGCCAAATGGACGTGTCTCTGACCCACTTGGCTGGTTTTCAGGACGGGTCCAAGGATTCTCCCACAACTTCTCACCCTTCTTCATAGCAATGGTCTTTTCAATGAAATAAATGCGTAGGCCATCAGCCTGATACTGGACGACAACACGCTCATACCGCGCGGACGACGGATAAAAAATCTCCACGCCGCTCCCATCGGCTCCTACGAATGTAAGGTACGAGTGCTTATTGAGTTTTTCACCTTCAATCGCCATGTAGTCCATCTTTGTTCCTGGTTGCAACGAACATATGTTCCACCGTTCTAGGTCTATTTGCCACGCAAAGTACGGACTGGCTTTTATCTTCAAAGCCATTGAAACAAATGGACGAACCTTCTGGATTTTTTCTGATTTACTATGAATTTCCGAAACAAAATACATTCTGTCTTTCATGAAAATCTGCTTTTTAAACTCAAGCCCGTCTTTTTCCGCAGATAAAAACAGTTTATCTTCACTCTGCTCTTCAACGGTATATTCCATCATCTCGACATCCGAAAACGCCCCGCCCAGATTATTTGCGAAGCAGAAGCCGCCAGCCTTCGAATCCAACAGGTCATGTCCAGAAGCATCGCGGAGGAAACCAACCTGAGCATTCAGTTGCGGCGCGATGCCTGCCGTGTAACCTTCGCCTTTCACCGCAATGACAGGTGATTTCTTCACATATTTCAACCATTCCTTATACTGCGCGTTACCGCCTTCACGGATGTGAATGCCACGCTTGACGCCGTTCGGATCAGCCTCGTCATAACGCGCCACCAGTTCGTTGCAAACTCTCGCCTCTTTGGGCGACAGCATCGGGCTGACTTCCGTGTCAGACCATTTGTAATTTGGCTCACCGTGCGGCATCCGCTGATATAGCGCGAAGAAGATTGGGAGAGAACCTTTGCGAACATTGTAAAGACAGATGGGATCGTCCTTTACGGCCGCCTCCGCTTGGTCCCACAATGCCAAAGCGCGATCTAGGAAATCATCCGTAATCCAACCGACGGTCGGAGCAATCCAGATGTTCAGAATCTTGTCATCGCCCGTCACAAGCGACTGCAATTCATCGAAATACTTGCGAATGAACGGCGCGCCTTTGCCGTAGTATCCGTTGAAGAAATCGTCGTACAACGGCGCGATGTCTTGATCCGGATTCCACAGCAACTTCGCTAGCAACCATCCTCTAAGTTCCGCAAATTCAGCATGATAGCCCTGATAAGCGCCCTGCTCCATCAGCCCGATGACATGGTTGTCACGGAAGAATTTCACGTTGCCCTGCAGGCAGCCGAAGTTCGGGAACGGGCAGAGATAGTTGGCGAAATCCGTCGTGTAGTCCCAAATGAACAGCTTGTCCGTCATGGAGCTCCAGCCTTCGATATCCTTTACGAATTTAATGTTTTGTGGGTGTTTCGAAACATCCAACGGCTTGGAGAAATCGCATTCAATCGTACAAAGACGTGGTACAACGTTGTGGCGCGGCTTGATGTTCACAGGCGGCGTTCTTGTGTATTGATACGCAAGCGTTTCGATCAGTGCGTTCGGGAATTCCTTCTCGACCGCTTCCGCCACTTGGTTCACGAACCAGATTAGCAGGCCGGACTGTCCACCATATTTCTCCGCCATCGCGTTGCATTCTTTACATGTGCAGAAATTATAGACGTCGTTCTGGCTAACGCTGTACATCGTCGCCGTCGGATCTTTGCGGATGCGTTCCAACAACCGCTCCGTTGTGATTTTCAACACGTCTGGATTCGTTAGACAGCGCTGTACATAGCCGTTGCGACGGGTGCCGCCGATTTCCGCAAAGTATTCAGGATGCGTTTCATAGAACTCCTTCACAGGAATAAGCTGATCCATCGTATGGACGAACAAACCACTACCAAAACGAACCTTGCCGCCTTCCTTTTCCGAAAGCCGCATCTGGTTGCCATTGCATTTGTTACGATAGGCCTGCTCTGTGTTGAACATGTCATACCAGAAAGGCTCACGCATCAAAAATGCGGGAACTTGCATTTCGTCCAAATCCGACGGAACTTTGAATTCGTCCAACTGTGGAACCTTTTCACACCATGACGAATACCAGCGGCAACCACCGAAACGCTCTAGAATCTCATATACGCCGTACATTCCACCACGCTTGCCGCCATAGATGACCAGCCGTTCGCCGACCGTTTTCAGCCTGAACGAATCATCCGGCAGTTTCATCTCAGGGAACTGGCAGCCGGGCAGATCCGCCAGATAACGCGGCTTGCCGACGAGAATCGCTCTCTGCGGCAATGGCCCGCTGTCGTCCTGAATAGGAATTCCCACACCCGTCATGCGCTCTACATAGATTTGAAGCTCTCGACAGGCTAGTTTGATGGATTCAGGAGCGTCCGCCGCATGAACAATCATCGTTCCCAATATCTTCCCACGATGTGCCAAAACAAGATCCGCCTGAACAGAAGTCGCTGTCAGGCAAAGCAATAGCAAACCAGTCCAATGTCTCATGATGAACCTCTTATTCCATGGATTTTACGACATCCTCCCGCAACATCGCCTTCTTGCAAATTTACTTAAGGAATAGCAGTTGTCAACCATTCCTTTGCCAATTTCCATCAATCCGCTATATTGTTTAGAAACACAGGAGAAAACATGCCCATCAACAAACAAAGACAGACTCGCCTCAACTGCCTGCTGCGGCTCATGCGAGAGAACCGCTATCCAAACCATCCCATCCTCAAGAAAGCCATGAGCCTTTTGGATGCGGCTGGAGCCTACGCCATTTCTCAGAAATCCGTCCAGCGGGATGTCGCGTATTTAAAAAAGGAATACGGCGTTCCAATCGAATACGATGCTGAACGGAAGGGATACTATCTCTCCGATCCGAACTGGGAATGGGACGAAGGCCCGTATGCGGATAAGATTGAAATGGATGCCGCCATTCTCGGTGCTCATCTTGCGGAAACCATTCTGCCGCAATCAGAAATAACACAGAATATCCGTCGAAGCACCGACCGTCTGTGGAACCGGAATCGCGGTTCGTCAGACGAATTCATGGCGTTGAACGCATTGGTCGCTCAAGCCAGCCGCGGCAACGTAAGACCAGACGTCTTCCAAACGGTTTTCGAAGCATGGCGAAAACAGCACTGTCTGGACATCGACTACCATCGTCTGAAGGATGGCACTGTTCAGACCTTGCGCATTGAGCCGCATGTGCTTACATTATATGACAACGTTTGGTATCTGAAGGCACGTCTACTCCGTGAAGGCGGTCTCGACAAAGCGAATCCGCCCTTCACCGTCATCGCTCTCCATCGCATCCGCAAAATCGACTACCTGCCCAACCGCTTCAAGCTCGACCAGAAAGTCATCGCCGATGTGAATGCGGGGCGGCTTTTCTCCTTCCCCCTGCTACCAACCGTCAAATTGAAAGTATCAGGCTTCGCCATCCAATATGGCCGCGAATATCTGCCCGTCGGCGCGGCGGAGGAACAGCCCGACGGTTCCGTCATCCTCACGTTGCATGATATTCAGGAGTATCGACTGATGAATTTCATTCTCACTAGCGAAGGAAACGCCGTCATCATCGCTCCTGAAGATTTGCGTCAACGCGCCATCGAAAAAGCAGAGGGCTTCCTGAAAGCACAAAAGCTAACTCATTGAGTATAAACAATAAATATTGGAGAAACATCATGAAAAATGGTAAATTCGGTTGCGCTGTTTGGGGTTGCGGCTGGGTGGCCAGCGGCCATATCAACGCCTATCTGAAACATCCTGCCTGCGAAGTCGTTACGCTTGGTAGTCGTCGGCTCGAAAGCGTCCAAGCCAAACAGACGGAATTCGGTCTGAACTGCCGTGCCACGACGGATTTCAACGACATCCTCAACGACGATCGTATTGATATCGTTTCCATCTGCACGCCGAACTGCCAACATGCGGAAGAGGCCATTCTCGCCATGAAAGCAGGCAAACATGTCTTTTTGGAGAAGCCTATCGCCATTTGCGAAGAGGATATTCCGCGTCTTGTCGAAACAGCGGAAGCCTCTCCTGTCCATACACTTGTGGCGTTCATTCTGCGGTTCAATCCGCTTGTCCAACTGCAACGACGACTCGTCGCGGAAGGCGAACTTGGAAAAGTTTTCATGGCCAATACCGACTACTGGTTCGGCCGCGAACGCAAAGGCTGGATGAAGCATGCCGAACAGACAGGCGGTGCATTTATTTTGGCTGGTTGCCATTCCGTCGATATGGTCCGCCACATCATCGGAGCGGATATCACCCGCGTCTCCGCGCAGGCGGCGATGGTCGGAAACTACTATGAATATCCGCCTGTCGAAACGGCGCAAGTTCAGTTCTCCAACGGCGCCATCGGTGTCTTCTCCTGCTCACTCGTCGGCACAACGCCTTACATGGCGAATACCAGTATTTTAGGCGAAAAAGGCACCATCGTCAACGACCGTTTCTATCTGAAACGTTTCGCAGGGCAAAAGGACTTTTTCACGTTGGACACAGGCGTCAAAAAGTCTGGCGACGTCTATGACCATCCCTTCCCCGCAATGGTCTCGCATTTCGTGGAATGCATCCAGGAGGACAAAGAATCACCGAACAACATACGCTCCGCCGTCAACGCCCATCTGACCTGCATCGCCATTCGCAAAAGTGCGGAACTCGGCCGCCCTGTCCGCATCGACGGCCTCAAGCTAATCGTTGAATAGGAGGTCCCGCGTGCGTCCCGCCTGCGTGCAGGAGGTCCCGCCAGCGTCCCGCCTGCGGGAGAAACGGTCCTGCCTGTGTTTGCCCCAAAATTCAAACTTCCTCCATTTCACGTTCATATTCACGGAAAAGCTGGAGCGGACTCATCCACCAGAATTTAGTTGCCTCCTTCTCAAGACTGGAATATGTACGGGAATGGTAAAAATTCACCATGGCAGTAATAGGCATGATTTGCTCATGCTTTGCAATCATCTCAACCGTCATGGCTATTTTCGCAGGAAGGAGCATGCGGAAATTCTGCTGTGTGATTTTCGGGAGCTTCATCGGATTTCCTCCGCCTTAAGAAAACGTAAATAGGCAAGAGCCTTATCCGTATGGAAAAGATACTGGTCAACTAGTTTGAAAGTCTTTAATTGCCTGATGGTCTGTTCTTCATCATAGAATCCGCCTTCCCATAGAGTCAATGTCGCATATACACGATCATTGGCAACTGGCCCTTTGACAATATCGTATGAATGCTCGAACTGAGGATTGCTACGGTTTTCATGGACAAAATGAAGCCAAGCGCGGCTTGCATGCATGAATCGGCGCACAAGCAAATCAGGCAATTTCAATAGAGTATCAGGCACTTCAAAATGTGAAACAAAGCCTGAAGTCGTCATGGCGAGATTCTGCTGGCGGATATGAACCCATCTAACAGCTTGTTCGTATGAAGAAGTCGTGTAGAAACCGACGCCAAAATCTGCGCCACGACCATCTGACCGTGCGATAATGCGCGGCTTATCAACCACAACCATGCTTCCGTGATACAAAATCATATCTCCCTTATCCCTCTGTTTTCAAGATATTTTTCAATATCCGCCAGCAGCCATTCCTTTCCCATGGCATGCAATGTCTGGTAGCCATTAGACAGGTAGTCAATGACACCAGCAGTTTCAAAACATTCGGTCACACGCCGTCCGGATATGCCATGCTTCTCCGCCATCATTTCGATGCAGAAAACAATAAATTCCGTTATTTTCGTCTCTTTGGTCATATCATCGACTAATCCATACAGTCAGTAGTTCTCACGTGGTAGCACTAAATACTATATTAGACTAATGTAAAATGCCAAGATGTTTTCGCAACGAAAAACATCTTCTGCATGGTATTTCCTATTATTGTTATTCCTTTCGGCATCAACGTTGTAGATTAGATGGTTCCCACACATCATCAGCCGTCATGTCCAGCCATTCAATGGCTTCAAGCCAACGCGACAAATCCTTCGGCGTCGGATCGAAATTATTCGTGCCGAAGGAGAATTTCGCGCCCATCGCCTTCGCCATTTTCAGGAACTTCGGCCGTGGAAATGGCGATCCCGCCTGTATTTCCAACGCGACGCCTTTCTCGACGGCTCTGCCGATGACCGCCTTCATCCGTTCATCCGTCCATAATTCATCATATCCGTCCGCTACTTCCTTCGGCAGATACGTTGGATTCGCGAGAATCGAAATCGGTTCGTTGAGAACTTGCAATGTATGCGCCGTATAAGCTGTCATCCAAGCACTTATATCATCGATCTTTTGATCGAGCCACAAACGGTTGTCGCGACCTGACGGCAACTTACCCATGATCATCGTATCCGCCAGAATATAATCGAAGCAAGCCCTAGTCTCTGAATCGATTTGACGGAACCAATCACGGTCGTTCACTTGAATGCCAGTCGGTAGTTGATGTCCATTGACGGACACGGCCTTCGCCCTACTGGCGAAAGCCTTAAGTTTTTCATTATCATAGATTTCCCATTCCCGACCATGATTCTCCATGGCGGTGGAAAGGATGCCGCAAGCCGCCTCGCGTTCCGCCGCCAATTCAGGCGTCATGCCGCCACGAATGTGGATATGCCAATCCGTCAATGTGATGCCGCGCTTTCGACAAGCCGTCATCAACATTCCAAAAACAGGCGTTTTCGGATAAATTGGCGAAACGGCCTGCCGTTCGCCAACGGTATAAACCAGTAGTCTGACGGCTTTTCCGCCTGCCGAACCATACGCCAGTTCAATCCGCGCAGGCGTCTGCACATGGCTGGCAACTTCCACAACGGCGCGGCCTGTCACCGCTCCGTCGCCTTTCCGATGTTCCAACGTCAACTCGCATTCGCTTCGATTGAAATCCGCAGTCCATTCATTGCCAGTCTCTTCCAGCATGAAACGGATCTTTCCGCCTTTTGGGACTTGCGCCGTCAGTTCTTTCGGCATGTCCGCCAACGTGAAAAAATCACCGTTTTTCAAAACAACCATATCCGCCATATCGTCTCCAGTCGTTATATATTTTTCTTTTTTGTGGAACCAATCATGAAAACAGCAATCCAATAGCTTGCCGGGCTTTTCAAAGCCGACCGTTCGAAAAAGCTCTTTCCATTTATTAAAATATGCCTAAAAATTTACTCTTCTGAATTGCCTTTTGCAATTTCAGGATATAGTTTTTGCAAAACAACCTCCAATAAGCCGATGATTTCAAAAGGAACCATTATGACCAAACAATTGACTCTGATTCTCGCAATCGTCTGCACCTTACCGCTTTTCGCGCTTGAATTCACCATTTCCGCCGACCATGAGGACTGCCTATACAAGATCGGCGAAATGGCCACATTCACCATCAAAGTCAAAGAAAAGGACGGTTCCGTGCCCCAAGAAGGCGTCATAGACGCCGCATTGGACAACTTCGGCCCCATCGTCATCACGCAGAAAAAATGGAATCTCACGGACGGCGACACATTCACCATGAAAGGCACGTTGCCACAGGCTGGCTTCCTGCGTCTCCGCCTCTCCGCCAAAAACACGCCAACCCGCTCGTGGAGCGTCGGTTTCGAGCCTGAAAAAATCGAAAAAGGCAGCCCATCGCCGAAAGATTTCGACGCTTTCTGGGCCAACGCCATCAAAAAACTGGACGAAAACATTCCGGAAGACATGCAACAGACGTTGATTCCGGAACGTTCGCAAGGCGCGTTCAATTTCTGGCGTATCAGTTTTGCGACCTGCAACAACCGCCGCGTCTATGGCTATCTCTCCGTTCCGAAAGACGCTTCGGCGGACAAGAAATATCCTGTCCGTTTCAGCGTTCCCGCGGCTGGTAACGGCGGCTGGACCAACAACATGAGCGGCGAAGACAAAGCCGTCAAGATGTTCATCTGCGTCTATGACTACGAACCGATTTTCAACGTTGAAGAGCATAAGAAAGCCTATGACGAAATGAACAAACGCCTCCGCGAAAAATATCGCACCAACTATGCCACGGCGGGCATCGCCATCTCCCGCGAAACCTATTTCTTCTACGCGCCGTTGCTCGGTATCAACCGCGCCGTCAACTGGCTCGCCAAGCAGCCCTACGTCGATCTGCGTGATTTCACCTATTCAGGAACAAGCCAAGGCGGCGGCTTCGGATTCTATCTCACAGGCCTCAACCACCATTTCACCCGCGCCGTTTTCTACGTTCCCGCCATCACGGATACCATGGGCTATCTGAAACAGCGTCAGAGCGGCTGGCCGCGCATCATCGAAAGCCAGCCGTCCGCCGACGCAAAGGTCGCCGCGGAACAGAACGCCCCCTATTTCGACGGCGCCAATTTCGCGGCCCGCATCCAATGCCCCGTCCGCGTGGCCGTTGGATTTTCGGACACAACTTGCGCTCCCTGCGCGGTTTACGCCGCCTACAACAACATCCATGTACAAGACAAGAAGATTGTCCACGGTATCGGCATGACGCATTCTTGCTTCGGGCAGTTCTACCGCGATCTCGGCGCATGGGAACGCGAAGGCGTCAAGTAATTGCCCATACCGCTTTTTAGCTACGAATTATACTATTCACGAATGTTGACGTGCTTTGTCGTCTCATCGGCAAATATCGAAACTTATCCATGCGTTTTCATATATTGAAAAAATATAGGACAACAACGCAAGAAGACATCATCATGAACACCATACGAAAAATATTGGCCGCGGCTCTCTGCGGGACACTGGTTTCGTGTTCCGTCTTCCACCGTACCTCCATGCTGGAAGACGAAATGACGCTTCGCAATCTCACGGAAATGGAACGTCTCCAGAAAGAGGCGAACAAACGCCAGCTACGCGAAGAAATACTGAAAGCGTTCGACAACATCCGCACACTCGTCGGCGAACACAAATTCGTCGAAGCGGAGAATTATCTTGATCAATTGCGCCAATTCACGGAATACAA
>JAEEGF010372540.1_pt1 | contig 10127 bp, 19 predicted proteins | sample 9134171 | NCBI WGS metagenome assembly JAEEGF01 (sample SAMN16246542, study PRJNA631951) | gut metagenome | biome: gut microbiome; feature: rumen; material: AP-attached | host: Bos | place: Iran: Karaj | collected 2018-10 | reverse complement strand
CTCTTGGTAAAATCCGGAAAAGAAAAATCCCCCTGACTGATAGATGGTTAGGGGGTGATTTCGCCGGTAGGTCATCTCTGGCACGTATTTTGCAATATAATATGTATAACCAATAAAAACAGAACATTATGGCAGGCAGACCAAAAAGAATAGACCAGACCACGATTTGCAAACTGGTATACCAAGAACTTGATAAACTCCCTTCTCGTTATGTCGTATTTATGGATTTACGCCGTAGCAAGGGTGTGGCAAATGTGAATGTCGGTTGCACAAAATTCGAACTCCGAGTAAAGATATTTGATTCGGGGGTTGACGACTGGACTAAAGCACCAAATGTCGGTTCTTTCACCTTTGAGGATTCCGATGGGATTATGTGGTGGCCGGACATTTATCGTGCACTTGTCAATCACGTAAAAATCCTTTGTGAAAGACCATAACGGCACACTATTTGCTATACTACTGATATAACCAATAAAAATCACTTATTATGAAAATCAACATCGAACTTCCCTTCTTCCCCGGTTTCTATGAGAGCGACCTTGAGAATAGTGATACCGCTTACTGGGCTATCAAGGAAGAACTTGAATGGTTTCAGGACGAATACCACTGCGAGGATATTGACCTTGACTTCAATTACGAGGATTATGAGGAGGACGTACGTGAGCATTGGGTTGAGGGTTTCCGTGAGTATAAACCGGAATTCGTCCTTTCCGTTGAGAATGTGGAAATGGCATCCCCCAAGTACTATAACTTTGCAACCGACCGCCTTTTCGCTGATGTGGAACTCCGTGACGACTGGATGGTTGTAATGCGTGAGTTTATGACGGAGAACGCTGAATGGCTTCGTAAACAGATTAAGGACGACTGGACTTCCTATGATGGTTTCTGTTCCTTTATGAGTAATAATCTTGACGAGTGGGATAAATATCTCTTTGAGGATATGGACGAGCGGTATATCTCCGTAATGATTGGATATATGATGTACCGAGCAAACAAGAATATCCGTAATGACTTGGTAATGATTGCTTTGGACGATATTTACCCCGGTTCCTATGTATTTCTTACAGATGAGTGCAAAGAGAGAGCCGAAGCCTGCCGGGAAGAGTTTGAAAAAAAGCACGACCCAAACCAACTTACCATCCCATTTGATTACGGGGATTAAAAAAAGAATAATTTTGCCCCCTGACCGATAATGAGTTAGGGGGTAATTTCGCCGGTAGGTCATCTCTGGCACGCTATTTGCTATTATTCTTATGTAATCAAACAACAAGAAACACGATGGCTGAAATCCTTTCTTACGAGCAGTTCAATGAGATTTACGAAAAGGTGGACAATGCATATTCCACAATGATTGCCACCCTACAAGAACTTGCCAATGATTATGGTGTTGCTATAAACGGACGCCTTTCGGTAGATAACCTTGAAAAAGACTTCAATAGCCGTTTTATTATGGAACGGAACATTGATATTAAACCTTGTGAAATCTAAAAACAATACACTATGGCTAAAAGAGAAAATAAAATCGAAGTGCTTGGCGACATTACTGCCTATGGTTCCCGTTATGGTTATGACGCTCTTGGAATCGCTCTCCTTGATATGATGCGTAACAACGAAATCCACATTACGCAGGAAAACGCTTGCAGTCTTTGGGAATATGGCGGAAACCTTCTATCCCTTGAAGATGAAGATGCTACTACACCCAAGACCACAAATACATTGAGAATTTACCATAACGGTACTTTACCCAGTCCAGATGAACCTGATTATAAACAAAAATACATTCGGGGACTCGAGCTCGCAAAATCCTATTACGGAAAAGACTGCAACGAGTTTTTGGATACCATTTTTACTGAGCTCAAGAAATAAATGTGGCACGGATATTGTTATTAAAAGAGCGTAACCAATAAAAGACAATACGATGGAAAAAAGAAAAAACGAAATCATTGAGGCTGCGGAAAAACTTATTGCGGAAGATAACATTACCACCGAACAGAAGGAAGCGGTGCAGAATTTAATCAACGCCTATAAGCGGAATACCTATGACAATTGGGAAGACCGCCACGAAAAATACCGCGATATTGTTGAAGATATGGTGAATGATTACGGTTTCCAAGACAAAAAACTCGCGGAAAAAATGGCGAACAACCACCCGACCTTGCAGCAGTCCTTTATGCGGATGTGTGCCAACTTTATCCAGCGTATGGCAGAAAAAACCTACTACGATGACCGAAACAAGGCATCAGTTGAATATGCGAAATCCATCGTAGATAATGTCGGTGATAAGTACTTTCCATTCATTTAATAAAATAACACTATGAGCACTATTTCAGCGAATACTCTTATCATTCTTATCAGTTTCTTTGTCGGGTTTATCTCCTTTGACGTCGTTTCCCGCATCATTGACCACATTAAGGAACGGAAATACGAGAAGAAACAGCGGGAACGACTACGCAAACGTTACTCCGATTAGTTGCGGGTTTCTTTTTCATATCAATCGCCCCCTGATTTATAATGAGTTAGGGGGTGATTTTAAATCGTATGTAAGTTCCTAATATTCAGTACAATAACAAATGGCGGGTTAAATAATTTCTGGCACACTATTTGCTATTATTCTTATGTAACCAATAAAACAAGCACTACAATGGCAAGAAAATGCAATATCTCCGTTCCCCTTCTCCGTATGTGGTGGGAAGATTTCAACGACATTTATTTCTATGGTGTTCTCCGTACGCCCGATAGGTTTGAAATCACTGAATCAAAGCGCGTATTAGGTCAGTTCCACGGTACCGGCCGCATTTTTCAGTACAACACCATCCGCATTTCCAAGTATTATGACCGCACCGAAAGGGAGTTCCAAGAAACCCTTATCCACGAAATGATTCACCAGTGGCAGTACGAAAACGGAATGGAAGTGTGCCATAAATCGTCCTTCAAGAAAAAGGCTGCTGAAATCAACAAAAAGGGTGGTTGGGACATCGCTCGCACTACCTCGGTCGGGGACGCCTCGGTTGCTGATGGTGTCAAATCTCGTGAACGGAATGTGTCAACTTATCTTGTCAAGTTTACACGCAACGGCAACACACCTGCATTTGCCTTCGCTACCAAAAACCTGTGGAATAGCATCACAAGCAACCCCAAAAGAACCGAATTCGTCAAAACCCATCCCTATTATGGGCACGATATGGAAGTTTATTATTTTGAAAAACAACCTGCATCGTGTAAGTGTTTCCTTGTCAATAGGGTAAAATTGAAGAATTACGACTACAATCTCTATGAAGATACAATCAATTCGGCATTAAAAACCGCCAAAAAAGTTGAGTTTTAGCAAAAAAATCTATATATTTGTAGTATGAAACAGACATATCAAGTTCGGGTGGACTATAAGGATGATTTTGGCAACGACATCCGCATTACTAAAAACTATAAAAACAAAGTTGCTGCATTGTTTAACTTTTGGCGTTTCTCCTTGCCGAAAAATGTGTCAGTCACCTATATGGAAGGAGAAAAGACCCGTAGAAAAATCATAAAGTAATATGGTCAGTTATGATGAAGTTTTAAAGGCGGTAAATGCATCCCGAGAATATTTCAATTTGAAGAAAGAAAACTATTGGGTTTATTTTTCAAAAGACGGAAGCAAGTTTACGCCTTTCAGTGACGAACATAAGGAAGAAGGTTTTATTGGTTATTTTGTAGAGGATGATTCGCGCCTCCGTTCAATCTATAACATAGCACAAAAAAGAATCAGACGCGCCTAATTTCCTCATTCCCCCTGACTATTAAATGGTTGGGGGATACTTTTACGCAGGAGAAAATTTTTATAATCCCCTGATAATCAAAGGGAACGAAATTTCCAAATAATTCGGGTAATTTTTTCTCACGCGGTACCATAATATTTGGCACGGAAATTGCAATATATAGGACAGAAAAAAAGAACATATGAAAATAACAATCAACAACAAGGAAATCAAGTTCACCACAATCTCAAAATGGTTGTCCGATGGTGACCGCAATTTTAGAAGCTTCTATCGTCAGGGTATGAAGCGGTGGAATTACAGAATCAAGGCAAGCATCGATAGTGGTTGTATACTCTTCACTTGGCACGACAGCATCAAATCGTGGAAAGACAACGAGAACACGATGACGGATGAAAAATATCTCACCGCGTTTTGTTGTGTCCTTAATGATGCAATCGATTACGCCAATGCTTTGTCCGTAGAAGACTTCGCAGAGGAATTCGGGTACGAGGTTAACCGGCAGACCAGAAAGATTTACGAAATGTGCCGCGAAAGTTATAATAATCTGCGGAATATATTCACGGACGAAGAAATCATCGATATGGTGAACGCCGTCGACACAATCATCAACGGAGAACATTTTGTCGAGAAGGACGAGGAGATGGAGCAGAACGCATAATATGAGGTACTCAATTGGGTACCTTATTTGGCACGGTATTTGCATATAATCAAACATCTATATATTAACACAATTTAAACAACATTAGTACTATGGGCTACACACATTATTGGACTCTGAAAAAAAATGACCCGGTTCGTTTTCAAGCGGCAGTTAATCTCTTTAAGGTATGCTTGGATTTAATGCCAAAGACAATCACTACGGATGTATTCGACCGCAAGAAGAAGGAATGGGTAAGGAAGCGTATTTCCAACAAACTGCACGGAGGTAACGGACTGGGGAAACCTACCATCACCGACACTACAATCCGCTTCAATGGCAACAGGAAGTGGGGACTGGACCATGAGACATTCCGCATCTCTCTGGATGACTTTAATGATGGATGGGTCTCGGATAAAGGGTACATCGATGACTTCTGTAAGACCGCAGAGAAACCATATGACCTTGCTGTGTGTCTCTGTCTGCTCTGTTTCAAGGCAGTGTATGGGGATGATTTCGAATATTCCTCTGACGGGGTTACCAGGGAATCCATCAAGAAACCGGAAAACCTTAAGTACTGGAAATCAATCGGATGGGAACCTGTCATTGAAGACGGGTGGAAGAAGGCGTACAAGATTTTTGACAAGGTATGGGTGTAATGGGAATAAGGTACTCAATTGGGTACCTTATCTGAGCCCAATATTTGCAATGGTATAGTATATGACATTTTAAAACGAATAATATTATGATGACTCCTTTCGAAGAGACAAGCAACACGGTCGAACTCATTAACGGCGCTCTCAAAGACATTATTGCCCGTCACATCAAATCTCATTTCGGTGTGGACGTGGATATTAAGGCAAGACAGCTTAAGGGTGGGGGCGAATATTATGTCACGTTTGATGACACTATGGGTACCGATGTGGATAAGAAGATGAGGGGCAACAAGATTCTACGTACGCTGTTTTCCAAAGCATCCCTCTATGGCAGTGCATGGTATGATGAACCCAACGACACTATTTGTATGCGGTTCATTGTATCCTATAAGCATTGTGATGGTGGTGGAAATGGGCACGAGATTGGTCAGCTCTATCTTAATGTTGCAACCGGTAATGGCAAGTGGAAGAAGTATTAAACCATATATAAGTACTCATTTGGGTACCTAATTAGTATGAGAAATAACTATGGAAGTATATCTTGCTATCATTGAGGGTGATTCCGGTACAAGGGACGCTAATATCTCCGTCTTTGACAACTATGACGCTGCGGTGGAATATATTGAATCGTGTGTCAGTGGGCAGAAATATATTGAGGGTGAGAACAACCTGACGGCGAAATATATTGACTGCGGGAAGGAGAGCGTCTTCATTGACGGATGGATAATGTGTGGGAAACCGTTATATTATGTTGAGGTGTGGAATACGTTCGGTGGCAGACAGTACGTGACGAAGAGGTTCATTGTACGGAAGGAGGTGAACAAGGGATTTTGATATGTGGGATAATTTTTGTATATTTAGTAATGTAGTTGTTTGACGTCATGCCGGAGTGGGGGAATTGGTAGACCCGGCGGACTCATAATCAGGATGTTATGCATTCTTTATGGGTTGCTCATTGGGAAACTGATGAAGTAGAACCTCCCTAATTCGGTGAAGACTAAGGATATGTAATCAGGTGATGGGATGATTTGGTCATTCCGGATGATTCAAGAGGCGGTGTCGCCCGCTTCAATATCTATGTTAATACCGAGCCAATGTTAGTTCATTTATAAATTATAATCGGATATGGTGTACGACCGAAGCACCATTAAATGAATAAGACAGTGTGTAGAGACTATACGGGAGGAACCTAAGTTGAAATTTGTGTGAGTAGCAGGAGAGATGGGACTCCATAAAAAACGAATCGAAAGCACAATCTTGCAAGATTTCAATAAGGTCAAGATAAAGTCCAGACCACAAACAGAATGCAGTAGGAGTTGCTATGACCTATGGTTCTGGTAGTGAAAACTATAGTGGTATGTAAAATCCGCTGGCACTGCAAAGGCCGTACGAGTTCGAGTCTCGTCTCCGGTACCAATCATTTATAATAGTATCTTTCATCTTGAACCCGGGAATAGTATGACACAATCCCCGGGTTTTTTTATCGATAATCTCCCGCTTTTTACAATCAGACACGGTAATTGTATCATATAGGGTATAATTTTATAGTTTGGCACGGTAGTTGTATCATATAGGGTATAACAATCAAAACAACACAAGTATTATGAACAACACTAGTAAGCACGGAAAATTCGAAAGAATCAACAAGAATCTTCTCTCTGAAACGTTTGATGTATTCGCACTCCTTGAAGCAATTCAGCAGAAATACGGGAAGACGGATAACGATACCATCATCAATGAAGTACGGGACGCTATGGTTGCTCAGGAACTCGGTTTCAACAACATCAACACTGACAAGCACGGATGGGATGCGAAGACCGATGAAGAGGAATTCCTGGAAGTAAAACAGGCTAGTGTCGCTTCGAAGAGCATCGGTGCGACATTCAACGATACCACGATTGAAAAAACCGATGACATTGCAAATGGTAATGTGACTATCGCTCTGGCAGTATGGTCGTCCCTCCGTAATCTCCTCTTCATCGTATACGGAAAGAATCCTGCTATCGGCGGGCTTCTTAAAGAGAAAATCATCAAGTCACGCGAGAAGAACGCTATCAGACCCGGCACACAGTCAATCAGTATGAAGGACCTTCTCGTGAAATTCGGCTTCAAGATTCATCCAGTCAATATGAGCAAGGAGGATATTACCGCCACAGTGTACGGTAAGATGAAGACGCTCCACAAAGTAATGCCTGTACTTCCTTTTGATGAAGACCATGGTCTGGCACAATAATTGTTTATCTTAAATAAAGAATATGAAAGAAAAAAGAAACATTACTGTTGAACTTACCCACGAAGATGTGCTGCATCTTGTGTATGGTATTACTCCCAACGATACCCTTGCAAATTATTTTTCTAGAAAAAAACTTGGTAACTACACAGGGAACCAATGGTCAGGAATTACTGGTTGGAAATGGAACGGTGATAAACTCAGAAAATATTCGACCGAATACCTTTATGAGATTTATAAGGCAGTCAGGGATGATAGTCTGGCACGGTAATTGTATTATAGATAACATACAGTTTAATTAAAGACAATGATGACCATGAAAACAATTGAAGACTCTATCAGCAAGAAAGTATGTGAAACAGGGGAATGGGACGGCTACTGTCACGTTTTCTTCCTGGATAATATTAAGAGCGGTATTGATGGATATCCTGACGCTACCGGTCTATACGTAGGAAACGACGGTATTCTGTCTGTACACGTGACCAATGAGGACGATACTGACTATTATTTCGCGAGTCTCAATGAGCTGTCCCGAGATGCAGTATACGAGATTTATGACCAAGTGATGGAGGGCTGATATTATGAAGACGAAAGAGATAAAGAAATACGGGTCGACTCTTCAGGGACAATTGACGGACCTCAGATATGACATTGAGGTTAAGATATACCACCATATGAAGTATGACAATGTAAAAGAGATTAACGGTAGGCAACTGACATTACGAAACAGTGATACAAACCGTGATATTCTTACGATGGACCAGGTTGCCGATTCATTTGCAAAGGTTCAGGCGGCAAATGTAATTATGTCAATCGCAGGGTCTGTTCCAATGCAAGCACAAAACAATGATAATTTGACTGTATTGAAAAATGGTGGCATCAAGGAAGTATGGGTCGGCGAACGAAAACTTAATGAAATGACGACGGACGAAATGTTGCAAGTACTTCTGGATGTTGAAGAGACCATGGTACCATAGAAATATTAACTCGCCGGAATATTTTGTTCTTAAATATTTTTTCTGTATCTTTACACCAGAAGAACAACATTAACACTATATGAACAATTACGAAAAAAAAGACAAGAAGGAAGTCGTTAAAATCTCCACAATCTTCATCGCTGAGGTATGTCTTATTCTCACCACGCTTCTCTTCACAATGAATGCTGACGTCGGTCGCGTATGGCATGTAATCATCGGGCTTCTGTCGATGTCTGCAGTACTCTACTTCGGGCTCCTGTCAATTGAATCTGTCAGTGTATCCCGGGAGAATGTACGGGTGACAGACAAGGCGAACAAGGTGATTGATACTGTCATTAATATGGATAAGACGGCCAGTGACATCCATGAGATTTACGAAGACAGTATGAAACGTAATGAGGCTGCGATGAAAGGTATCGTACAGGCGTTGGGTATTCTCCGGGAAGACAACAAGAATCTCATCACGCTTCTCACCACGCCGCCAGAGACACCGAAAAAGAAGAAGTAAAGTACTCATTTGGGTACCTATTTCGAAATCTTGGCACGGAATTTGCATATAGTATAGGTGTCTGGTTTAATTCTCACCCTATGTGGTCATGACAGGACGAAGATTTTAGGGTGATGGATTCAGGGGGTTTCTCGTTGACCCTGTAATGGACTGGCAGTGATTGTTCTCCGTTACGAATACAATGAGATGGTGGTTGGATTTGCCTGACCAGTAATCCCCCCTGACATAGCCCCAGAGTCAGGTTAATAAACTGGGGTATATTGGTCTCTTAGCTCAGTTGGTTAGAGCATCGGACTCATAATCCGCAGGTCGTAGGTTCAAGTCCTACAGGGACCACGTATGTTTAGGATAGACTTCATAATACGAATAGGATAAACGGCCTCTGTTAAGTGGAGGCTTGATGGTCTCGTAGCTTAACGGTTAAAGCCGCATCCTTATAAGATGAAGACCCTAACAAGGCAATGTCCTGGTTCAAGTCCGGGCGAGACTACAATGGCAATTAATTAACTAATTTAAAAACATTATTATGAGTGACAAAGCATTATTGACATTCGGGTTCATTTTCCTCCTCACGCTTATCATTCCCGTGTGTGTCATTGTTAAAAGCGTGAAGTTTGACCAACAGTGTGGCGGTTACCTTGAACAGGCTGCTAATGCAAATACCGTGGAACTGGCAAAGGAACGTCTGGATATTGCAATCAAATACATCGAGGACCATAACCTCACGACCGGGTATACTTCTGTATTGTGGAAGACGGAGGATGAGAACCTTGAATTCTGGTACAGGAACATCAAGGCTTGTCGTAATGAGCTTGAAGAGGCGATGGACCTGAGTCAGTTGGAGAAGAGCAATGTGCTGATGAAGGTTCGCGAATCCCTGAAAGAGTCCAAGGGTGAGAACGGTGACAAGGTAATTATCCCTGAAGGTATTTCCCGTTATCCGGACAATCTCATGTGGGGCATCTTAAGACTGTTTTTCTGGTTGTATTTCTGTGTCTTCATCATAGCGCTTGTGGGATATTGCAATAAATAAATATATTAGCTAAAATTAATTTGTTTTTTTAAATATTTATTTGTATATTTATAATCGATAACAGTTCTTTAACATAGCGGGGTAGAGAAGTAGGTATCTCACCTGGCTCATAACCAGGAGGTCGTGAGGTTCAAGTCCCACTCCCGCAACGCTAGCATAAGGATGTATACAGCAACGTTAATTGTAAATTATTATTAACACAACAATTCGACGAACCCGTACAACCTGTGACATAATGGGTTGTTTAATAAGTACCGGGGCGATCGGTACCCTGAGCATATATGATTGATGGATAAGTCAGATACCAAAGAAACTATCACCGTTTGCATCA
>JAEEGF010014335.1_pt1 | contig 10127 bp, 8 predicted proteins | sample 9134171 | NCBI WGS metagenome assembly JAEEGF01 (sample SAMN16246542, study PRJNA631951) | gut metagenome | biome: gut microbiome; feature: rumen; material: AP-attached | host: Bos | place: Iran: Karaj | collected 2018-10 | reverse complement strand
TTATATGTATGTATAGTGAAAACATGGAATTTACAACGTATTGGCGTGATATACCTACTTGCCATGTGGTTGTAAAGGGTAATGATATAGAGTTTGAAAATTATGTGGATAACCCCCTTCAGTTACCATTTGGGGTAAGAACCAAGGACGAAGTAGATAGAGAATATCTTGACAGTGTATTTGAGGACAGATGTTTTCCAAGAGAGCGAGCAAATTGTAAGGATTTATTAAGAAGATTAGGACTTGATTGTTATGAGCCAGAGTTGATTTGCCGAAAGACGCATGGTCTACAGTTTGATGATTTCTGTTGGATACAGTTCGCAGATGAACCACAAGTAACTTATGATGAGATTAAATTAAGATAAAAGACTACTAGTCAAGAGAGAACTTTCGTAAAAGGGGAGTTCTCTTTTTTTAGGTTATTGGCACCACAAATCCGAAGAGTTAATATAAAACAAGATTAAGTATTACTTAATCATGTGCGAGTAGATGAACACACTAAATAGCTATCTACCGGGCTATCTTTGAACCGTTATCTTATCCGTTGATAGGAGGATTAGCCCTAACGAGAGATTAGAGAGGAAATTACAAGCGTAGCTAAATGACTCTAATACTCTTGGAAATCCTTGTTAACAAATTGACCCTAATGTTAAGAAATAACAAGGGTACAAAGGCAGCTTGATAGTTTGACTAAATAATTTGTCAAATCTTATCTTTTTAGCACATTTCAATATAGGTATTTCTTATGAAGAGTTGTTTAAGAAGATGTCTATAAATGAGTTTATGTTTGAATGTGGCACAGCATTAGGAGATTATGACGATAAACTGATAAAGAATTATTTGTTGTAATGCTTAATGGAGGGTATATGACTTTGCTTACACCTACATTACTTAGTCCTGAAGAACAAGAAATAAATGATAGAGTTTGGGAATTACGGTTAAAATATAATTACCTTTATAGTGATTTTATAGATGACGCTATATGTGAATTGACACAAGAAGATTTTGCCAAGAGTTTTCCTGAATTTTCAACGATTGTAGATTATTGTAATGCTACTAATGAATTGTCACATTGTATTAATAATGGGATAGAGCCTAATCAAGAGTTATGGGTAAAAATAAAGGCTTGTAGAGATAGAGCAAAGAAAATGGGTTTGGAGTCTCATGAAGAATATTAATTCTGTTAGAACTTTGCAAATTACTTAGTCATTAATCAAAATATATAGAATTAGAGAGATACATATATGTTTAATTGGAAACACAGCTTTTATAATATAAATTTACAAAAAGAGGGCTACAAAAACGCCAAAGAGAACGAGTATTATAACATACTTATGGGTAAATTCGCAGTAATACCGAAAGATGTAGATTTGGATAACCCACCTGAAGAATTAAAGGGGTTTTTAGTACCTGCAGAGGTGGACGAGTCAGAAAATTATGCAAATGCGCAGAAAAAAGCAATAGAAAATGATTATCCTGAAAGTGTTTCATTTATTATAGCGGTTACAAGTCGTTGTAATATGCGTTGTGTGTATTGTTTCGAGGGTGAGCATAATCATGGAAAAGATATGTCAGATGAAACTATAACTGACACAATCACTTATATTAAAGCAGAAATATCAAGAAATCCACATCTTAAAAAGTTTCATATAGAGTGGTTTGGCGGTGAGACACTTATCAACATTAAGCCTATTAGAGAGATTAGTAATATAGTCATACCTTTATGTAAGGAAAAAGGCATAGAGTATGACGCTACACTCATTACAAATGGGTATTTATTTACTCCAGAAATATCCGAAGAATTAAAGGGCTATAATGTTACAACTGTACAAATAACATTGGATGGTTTTGAAAAAACTTATAACCGTTTAAAAGTGCCTCCAAAAGGAGCTTATGAACAGGTGCTTTATAATATAGAGCATAGCGCAATTCCAATAAGATTACGCCTTAATACTACAAGAGATACTAAAGAAGAAATCTTGGAGTTAGCAAAGGAATTATACCGAAAACCTTTTGTTAAAGAAAAGAATTATTCTGTAATTATAAGTAGAATTGATGAGTATAGTGACACGCTAAACTATGGATTTACTGATGGAGAGTGGCTTGATTTCAGAAAGAACTTGGTGGAGTTACTTGATGTTGAAAGCGCAGTGGATTTATTTAAGTTACCTAAAGCAGCATTAATACCTTGTGGTTCAGTACAGAAGAGAAATGTAATAGTAGGTGCAGATGGGTATTTATATCGTTGTGTAAAACACTTTGATGATTCTACTAAGAGAATAGGTACTGTAAAAGATGGTGTTATAACAAATAGTCCAACAAACAAATGTCATTCATGTAGTATGATAGATGAAAAGTGCAAAAGTTGTAAGATGTTGCCACTATGCAAAGGTGGTAGATGCCGATATGAGAAATTGTTAATGGGTAATAAATGTTACTTAGAAAAAGAGCGATTTAGACAAGATTTGACAAATTATTTAACGTATGTAAGAGGGTAGTCGAAAGGCTATCCTTTATTATTGGCACCACAAAGCGGAAGAGTTATACTAATAAAAATTAGATAAGAGTACGTAAAGGGTTGAGTTATTTTCCAACGGAGAAAGTGAACTCAGCTCTATTTTTTTGCGCTAAAAGAGGAACTATAATGTCAAAACTAATCGTAGGAGTAAACGACCTAGCAACGGTAAATCCTGAACTTGCTAAAGAGTGGAATTATGAAAAGAATGAAAAGACACCGCAAGATTTTACTGTAAGTAGTGGGGTTAAGGTTTGGTGGGTATGTGAACAAGGCCACGAATGGCGAGCTACTATAGTTAATAGAAATAAAGGTAGGGGCTGTCCGTATTGTGCAAATAATAAAGTCTTGCAAGGCTATAATGATTTATTTACTACACTTCCACAAATAGTTAAAGAATGGAATTATGATAAAAATATTGATATAGACCCCAAGAATATTTCACAGGGTAGTCATCTAAAAGTATGGTGGAAATGTGAAAATGGTCATGAGTGGCAAGCTATAGTAAGTAATAGAAGTAAAGGGCATGGGTGTCCTGTTTGTGAGGCAAAAAAGCGTGGTAATTATAGGAGTCAAGCTATTAAAGGAGAAACTGACTTAGAAACCATAAACCCTAAAGTTGCTGCTGAATGGGATTATGAAAGAAATGGTGATTTATTACCAAGTAATGTAATGGCAAACAGTAATAAAACAGTATATTGGGTATGCTCTTTAGGTCATCATTGGAAGGCTAAAATATACAATCGAAATATAGGTGGTAATTGTCCATATTGTGCTAATAAAAAAGTGTTAAAAGGCTTTAATGATTTAGGTACTTTAAATAAAGACCTTGTTAAAGAATGGAATTATGAGCGAAATGTAACCATATCGCCTGAAATGGTTACAGTTAATAGTGGTAAAAAAGTATGGTGGTTATGTAAAGAAGGTCATGAATGGCAAGCATCAATACACCATAGAAGTAGGGGTGAGGGTTGCCCTTATTGTAGCGGTAGTAAAACAGAGCGACTTGTGTATGCTTATTTAAAGGAACTAAGTATTTCATTTATAGCGGAGAAGAAGTTTGAACAAGATATAAGGGTAAAGTGGTTTCCTTTTGATGTGTGGATTTCAAGTAAGCGTTTGATAATAGAACCAGATGGGTTACAACATTTTACCAATAAGATTGGGTATTTTGAGCAAGATACTCCATTTGAAAAGCGCAGACAAAATGACAATATCAAAAATCAATTTTGTTTAGAACAGAGGATACCAATACTAAGAATACCTTATACATATAATCCCGATACAGAAAAAGAGAAGATAAAAAGTATGATAAAGGATTTTATCGAAACGAGAAAAATACCACAAGAAATAATAGATTTTTATGAGCAGTACAAAGAAAACAACAACTATGCAGAAATAGCAAGAAAGTTAAACGAGTTAAATTAAAACGGAAGGTAGGAATAAAATTATGAAGTATTTATCAACAAAAGAATTTGCAGAGCGTATCGGTGTACATCAGTTAACAGTAATTAGATGGGATAATGTGGGTACATTCGCACCACATCACAAAACCCCGGTGGTCATAGATGTTATACAGAGGAACAAGTAGAACAGTTTTTAAACGGTGATGTACCGTTTGAAAAGGAAGAAACGCCTAAGACAGAGCCTTTAGACCCTATTGTTATGAGTGTAATGGAACAATTAGATGATACAGAGAAAAAGGCTTTTAAGCTATATATTGCTGAATTAGAGAAAAAGAATGTAAAAGTAGCAGAAGGCATTGGGGTTATGAATGATGAGGTAAGGCTTGCATTTGTAAGGGCATCTATTGAACCCTATAAAAGTTGACCGAAATCAATAAATATATGTTAGGTGATTTCGTATTTTATTTAGATGAAATTATATCTATTATAGGTGATTTTTAAATGTATCAAATGTTATGTTTTTTATTTTTCCTTTTAATTCATAGATAAGGAGACGATTGTATGAATGTAAAGTTTAAAAAGGTATTGCTAGGAATGGCAATGATGCTAGGTTTGACGCTGTTGCCAATCAGTACGCAAACAGTATTCGCGGGTAACGAAGCTGGTAGTGGTACTCCGGGTAGTAGTAAGGGTACTACTGGAGGTAGTTGGTTACCTATTATTCATTCAGGTGAAGGTGAGGTAGGTGGAAATCAACATGGGGGCCCCTCACAGGCCAAAAGTGGCTTCTATGTCACATGCTCGATTGCGTCAGACCCACAAGGTCCACCTACACCTGTAGGGCATGGTGCTATTTTGCGTTCACAAGATGCAGCTAGAAATAATTATAAGGTACCTGTTTTTAATGTTGCCGCTCAAAGCAAGATAGAGGGTACACATCTGGGTATGGTTGGAGACGCCCCTTGGTCTTACCCGGCTTATGGTACAGGTGCAGGTTTTGGTAAATTAGTTATAAATTGGTGTAATGAATCTAATGCAGAAGGTACTTCTGATAATGGAATAACAGTACTTAACGATTTTTGTGGGGTGACCCCAGAGCAAATTAAACAGTATATTGCAGAGGGTAAGTCGGTATTTCTGAATATCGAACCCATTGCATGGACCAACCACTTTGACAGTATGGCATCTAGTTCAATGACTACAAGCGTAGACGTTGGGTTAGTAGATGGTATTGCTCGTGCCTATTCTTCAAAAACATGGGTTTGGCGTTACTTAAATAATATTTTTCCACGTAGCTTTATGTATGATGCTACATATCAGGGTATAGCAGCACAGGCAGACCCCGGACAGAATGTGTTTATAGCTACCTCAGAACTTACTAATCATCATAGTGGTTACGGTATAGGTTCATTACTTATAAATGATAGTTATCAGGTAGTTATTTGTATAGAAGATTCAGATGGTGCTTGGCAAACACAGTACTTAGGCTGGTCTAAACCTGAGTATACTATACAAAATCCTTATAATGATAGTGAATTTGTAGAAGCAACGTTTAGTACTAAGAAATCTACGTTAACTTCTGTTGATGCATCATATGATGCAGTATGTAGTTCAGGTGCGCCTAGTAGAGGGGTTAGTGCTGGAGGCGTGACTTTTGATGTACCTGCTAACGAGGTTGCGTTGTTTATACATTATAAAGGAGATTTCCCACCACCAGACCCTTCAGAAGCTCACTTATATAGCTGGGAGACGGATTATATTTTTCCGAATTATTTAAACGATAGGGCTGGAGGCTATGTAAATAATGAATATACATTGAAAGAGTATATTGAAGAGTGTATAGCAGAAGTAGAGGGCTATACAAAAGCTTGTCCTTATAATAGTAATTATGACCATGCAACCGCAACAGGTAGTGCCGTAATTGATAAAATTACTTGTAGGGGTTCAGAGGATTGGGAATCACAACATTATGGCATTAGCTTTAGTTCACCAAAATTCCAAAATGCAAGTTGGAACTTATATAGAGAACCCGTAAGTGGCGAGAAATGGGACACTTATGCAGATGCTTTAAATGATACTGATAAGTGGACAATTGACGAACCCGTTGACCCTCAATTTTCTTACATTCTCACACGTTCTCACTTAGAGGACGTAAGTGCTTGTCCTGAAGGTGGAGATTTAGCAGCCTCATATAATATAGAACCTAATTATGAATGGGAAACAACTTGGACAGGTAAACAAGGTGCATCACAAAAGCCTGATTCAGAAGACTCGCACGAATCTGATAGCTATGAGTGGACGATGACTGCATATGGTTTCGATTTAATAATTAAGTACCATTTTGAGCATGACGCAGTACATTGGGAGACTGGCGAGTATGGAGATTGGGATAATGACCCTGAAACAGAAGATACATATAAAACAACCGACAGTGAAGACCATCCAGCACATTCATTTGATGAGTACAAATACTTTAAGAGCAATAGTTACACACCGCCTCAGTGGGATGAGAATTCAACTGGAGGAGCCCATATCATTGATAAATACAAGACAAAGATTACTCCTAGTGGACAGAATACCGCAGCAGGAACTGTAGTTGATTGGGAAGATGGAAGTAACTTATCGGGTAATTTTGCAAAAGGTGGTTCATTTGATTACGTTGCAAAAACAGGTCAGCTTGTAGGTAGTCAATTCCAAGGTGTGTCCTTTAGTATTTATCCAGAAGTAAAGATGTCAGTATGGACATCAACAGGTGGCGCAGATAAGTATGCAACACCACAAGAGAGTGTATGTTATGTAATGGGTGAGTATGCAAGACATTATACACCACCAATAGCGCACTCCTATAAAGCAAGACTTACCACAGGTTCAATGGAAGGTATGGGAACACTTGCATCGGCAGCAGACGGCTCAGACGCAAAGAAAGTACTTGATAATGCAAGTGGTCATCAAGATAATGACCTTGGCGTAACTGCTATGGGTACAACCTTTGAAATAGCAACAACGAGTAGATATAAGATAGATATTTACACAGTAGGATGTAATGTAACAGACCATGAAGCTAATAGCGAGTGGGGTAATGAAAAGCAGAGTGTACAAGGTTCTCATGAAGAGTATGTTTCATCAATTCTTGCAGGTATGCAACAAGAGATAATAATGAAGTTAGAAAAGGGTTCAGGAACATCACAAAGTTTTGACCCAGTATATTATGTATTATTGTCAACAGAAAGTGATACTACAAGGGTAGATGAAAGTGCTGAAACTAATGTAAACTTTTCAATGGGTGGCTACGCAGAAGAAGGTACAGTACAAGGATGGTGTAATACAATGTGGGGTGGCGAGGCTTATACAACAGCCCTTCAGTATGGTACAATTCTTGATACAATGTTTATAAGCGCAAGCGGAGATGATGCAGATAATCATTCTAAGCCTTATTCAGCAGGAGTACACGTAGGTACAGCATTAGGTTCAGGCGTAATAGGTAATGGTTCGCATTGGTATGACGAAGAGTCACATGATAAGATGAAAGTTGAGTATTATCATACAACTGTAACCTTTGGTCTTATGAATGCTGATGATAAGATGGATTGGAACTTGTTAAAGCAGAATACAAAGTCAAGGTTAAAGAACGCAACAGATAGTATTCACGTAACATTCTATACACGTTTGTTTAACGACCAAGATTATACCGCAGCAGACGGATATACATGGGATGGACATACAGGAACATATAGAATAGACCATCTAAACGGTTGTGATTTCCACGTTGTAAATGAAACAACGGCTCAGATGAAGTCGAACTAATAGAGTTTACCTAATAAAGAGGGTATCCGAAAGGGTACTCTCTTTTCTATTGGCACCTTTGAACGGAAGAGATATACTATTAGCAACTAAATAATATTACGAAGAGGGTTGAGTTTATTCTATAAATTTAGGAAGTCAACTCGGCTCTATTTTTTTGCGTAGAAAGGGACTATTTGATGAAAAATAAGATAATTTTGTTTTTGGGTATTATGATGTTTGTAACAGGTTGTGGTAGCAATACAGTAAATAATGAAAATGTTAGTACAGTAGAAGAAACTGAAGATGTAACTATAAGTAGTGACGTAACAGATAATACTACAGAAGCGCAGGATACAGAAACATCTACTAGTATGGAAACTCTTGAAGACGTCTCTAATGTAGAAACTAATATTTCGGATTCTACTGTTTCTAGCCTGTATATACAGGAAAATATTTTATATATACCAGATGGACGTAGCGGAGAACTAATTTCAGCAGGTGAAAGAAATCTTGCACGTAACATTAGTGCAGCAGATGAAAGTGCTATTGCTCCGTATAGAGTATCAGGACTTTCTGATAAATTTAAGCAGATTGATTTTGAAGTAGAATATGATGGTACGAATTATTACTTTAAGTGTGACATTGAAAAAGACGGAGAGAAAATTACGTACAATAATATAGATACAAACATGGAATCGTGGGATATTTCTTATGGTTTTTGTTATGGTGTACCGAGTCGTGTAACTGAATTGGGGGTTGTAGGAACAGATGAATGCTTAGAAATTGGAAATTTATCACAGGTTTATATTGATGCAGATGGAAATATCAATGAAGATACTACACCAGCTACATTAAATGGTATTTCATTGGATTATAAGAACTATTTAACTCCTATGAAAGACGCTATGAACCATGATTCTATATGGATAGCACACTTATATGAAAGTGGAGAACAGGTAGAAGTTGCAGATATTTGGCTTGATGCTGATGATAAAAATTTTGGTGTCAGCATGAAATATATGGAGTCAGATGAATTCCTTAATTGGAGAGGTGTTGACCCCGGAAATATACAAATAGGTTATATTGCTAAGATGTATGGTCTTAAATAAAACAATATTATCCAGTAAAATCATAACAAGGCTATTTTTTGCATCTTGTCACTCTAAATATGAAGAGTTATACTAATATAAATCGAATAAAAATACGAAAAAAGGGTTGAGTTATATTTATATTCCGTAGGAAAACTATAACTAAACTCTTTTTTGATGCATAAAAATGAAAAATCTATGTTAGATGTTTTATAAAATTATTTAGATAGTTTTATATATAATACAGATGATTTTTAAATCGTTTAAATAATACATTTTTGTATTTATTACGAATGTTTTAGGCGTTTTTATTTTAGCGAACAGAGGGTAATTGACTTAATAAGATTAAATTAGTCATTATTAAGAAGAATTTTAGATAAGAAAGGGTTGAATATGAAGGACGAAATGAAAAAGAAAGTTATAGGCATAGGAAGTGTAGCAATATTGCTAGTGGGGTGTATAGTAGCGGTTGTTATAAATCAAAAGAATGTGGAGACACCTAAACAGACCGAGAGCAATATAGAAACGGAAGTATCAGAGAATAAAGATACTAAAGTTGTAGAAGATACAACAAATGAAAATGATGTAGCTAAAGAGGAAAATGTAGATACAGAGGAAGATTTTTTAAATAGTGATGGTACAATAACCGAAGCGAAAGATAAGAAATATAAAGGAACAGAAAAAGAATTAGAAAAGAAACATAATGAAATCGTACAACGTAGTGAGAAGGTAAATGTAGAATTACCTGAAACAAGTGATACGTATACAACGTTAGAGAGTAAGAATGAAATTGATGATTATGTACTAGCGATTGTATATGAGAATGTACAGGAAGATGGAAGTAGAAAAATAGATTACAGTAAAGATTTTGTAACAGTTATACCAAATGACGAACCTGAAGAGGGTTATGTGGAAGACGAAACGTCACCAGAACCTAATCATGGTTCAGATGAGTTACTTTCTGATGAAGCCTATAAACAAATGGCAGCTCATATGTGGGATTATATGTCAGATGTATTTACTTTATCTTGTTCTTATGACACTTTTTGTAGCGAGTATTTAGCTTTGTGTAAAGAGTATAGGTTAGGCTATATGGATGCTTATTATGTATTAGCAAGAAAATATGGAGTGTTTGACTGATGAAACTATTAAAAAATAAAATTAAGTACATATTTGGTATTTGTTTGCTTGCTTTTACTTGTTTGGCAACTTCAATAGAAGTAAGTCCATTAAGAGTGTCTGCTACTAATACCTTTTCTTTGAGTTTAAAGCATCAACATGAGGGTTATGCAGGTGAACATGGTATAGGTGAAGGTACTTGTTATAGAGATGACC